>JAEEGG010002876.1_pt1 | contig 43910 bp, 31 predicted proteins | sample 9134161 | NCBI WGS metagenome assembly JAEEGG01 (sample SAMN16246543, study PRJNA631951) | gut metagenome | biome: gut microbiome; feature: rumen; material: CR-attached | host: Bos | place: Iran: Karaj | collected 2018-10 | reverse complement strand
GTTAGCAGCACGAGAACCGTAGATGGCACCTGCAGAAGCATCCTTCAGCACCTGGATGGTCTCAATATCGTTTGGTGAGAAGTCGCGGATGGTGGTTCCTACGGGTACACCGTCGACCACATAAAGCGGTGCGGTGCTACCGAATGATCCGACACCACGAATGCGCACCGTCGGGTCTGCACCAGGCTGACCGTCGGAAGTAATCTGTACGCCAGCGACCTTACCTTCCAGCATTGAAGAAATGTTGGAGTTAGAGACACGCTTCAGTTCTTCGGCATTCACGATAGATACAGAACCTGTCAGGTCTGCCTTCTTCTGAGTACCGTAACCCACGACTACCACCTGCTCCAACATGTTGGTGTCGTCTGCCAGTTGAATAGTTTCAAGGTTTGCGCGCCCGCGTACGGCAATTTCGCGATCCTTGTAGCCTACGTAGCTAAAGACAAGAACGCCGTCAGAAGCGACATCGATGGTAAAGTTACCGTCAAAATCAGTAACAACACCAAGTTTCGCGTTCTTTACCTTGACGGTAGCACCAATGAGTGGCTGTCCGTCTTGATCCACAACCTGACCACTCACTTTGATGGTCTTCGATTGTGTCACTGATGCCATAGCCTGAGAAGGGAAGGTAACAAAACCTCCAGCAATACCTGCCATGAACATCATCGAGAATAACATTTTCTTTCTCATGTGTAACGTTTTTAGGTTATGTTAATTTGTTATGTAATTGAATTTTCGGTGCAAATATACGGCTCTTGATATAAATCAAGGTGGACAAAATAATAATAAAGGTGGACAAAACCGTCCACCTTATATTTTCTCTACTTAATGACTTTCTTTATACGTACTAGGCGCTGTACCGTATAGTTGCGTAAAGCAGCGGGTGAAGTATTTAGGGTCGTTAAAACCAACCTTATAGGCAATTTCCATAATATTACGGTTGGCATAGTTTTCCTGTATCAGGTCTCGGGCAATGCTAAGGCGGTAGTTACGGATAAACTGACTCGTACTCTGACCGGTCTCTTCTTTAATGCGTTTGGCCAGCAGACTCTTGCTCATACCAATGGCATCGGCAAACTCAGTGACATCAAACTGACTGTCCATGTAGTGATGCTCCAGAATGTCGGTAGCGCGCTCCATGAAACTCTTGGCAGGTTTCGTCTGCTGCTTGTCAGTTTCCACACTACGCTGCCGACTCTCCTTCATGCGCTCCTGGTGGGTCAGGATATTCTGGATACGCGTTTGCAGAGCCTCGGGGGCATACGATTCCTCAAGAACTTTCTTAATTGGTATCAGCAACTTCTCAGCTTCCTGACGGCGAAGGACTGCCACACGTAGTCGATAGAAATACAGAAAAGCCACTGTCAGTACAACCACGCACAACAGCATGAACCACCAACTCTTCCAGAAGTAGGGCGTTATCTCCACCTCTATGCTGATAGGATCAGCCTCCAGACCTGCCTCCGTATTGCTTTTCACCTCGAAATGATAGGTACCTGGCTTCAAACTGGTATAGCGCACAGCGTGTTCGCCAGGCTTCAGGGCTGTCCATTCGTCCTCAAAACCGCGCAGTCTGCAGACATAATTCCGTGCTTGGCCGGCATAACTCAGCGTAGAGAAGCTCAGCGCAAATGACTTGTTCGACTCATGCAGCCTTATCTTCTTCGCAAACGAGATATCGCAGTCCAGAATGGAACTGTTCGACGACGTAATCTCCTGATTGTCCACCACCAAATGCGTAAACGACAAGCGTGCAGGATAGTTGGCATCTACATTCTCACCACGCACCTCCGTCAGTCCCTTCATGCTACCCAGCCAGATGGTGCCGTCAGCACCCTTCTCCGCAGAATTCCAGTAGAAACGCTGACATAGCAGACCATCGTACTCACCATAATTGATAAAGGTGTGCTGGCGCTGGTCATACACCGACAACCCGTTATTCGTGGTAATCCATAGGCGCTCCTGATTGTCCTCGACAACACCCTTGACGGCATTATTCGCCAGTCCATCATCAGTGGTCAGCACCTCAAAACGTTCCTTGCCATCCTTCCCAACTACGCGGTGGTACAGTCCGTAGCCGTCACTGCCCAGCCACAGCGTGCCGTCCTTAGCCTCCAGAATACAGGTTATCTTGTCTATCACCTGCGTATCGGGCTTGTCCAACTTATAGCGCAGATGGCGGTATTTAAAGTTCCCCTTCCCAACTCGACTGGAGCTCAGGTCAATGTCGCAGACGCCCGTCAGGCAGCCCATCCACAGATGGCCGTTGCGGTCTATGCAGGCACCGATGCATCCTCGGATATTCCGATTGTCGGGGAACGGATTCTCTATCGTTCCCGTCTTCAGGTCGTAAAGGAAGACACCATCGTTCGAACCAATCCATAGCGCATCATTGTATTTGTCGTACGCCAGCGCCCCGATATATTCGGTCTGCCGCTGGATGTCAGCAGGCAGGACAACACGGTTAATGGTTATTGGTTCATGGTTAATGGATATTGTATTCAAGCCTCCGCCCCACGTACCAATCCACAGACGGCCGTGATTGTCAGGCTCCAGCACCGACACGGAGTTATGCGACAACGCAGAATTGGCGGTGGTCCAATGTTCAAAATGCCCACCAGTACTGCGACGGCTGAGTCCACCCTCTACATTGCCCACCCAAAGAGTGCCGTCAGCGCTGGCGTACATGGCATTCACTGGATTGGGCGACAGCGACTGGGGATTGTTCTGCTGGTGGACATAGTTCTTCAACAGCAAGGGCTTGGGCAACAGGCGCACGATGCCTGCCGTCTCAGTACCCACCCATAGCTGTCCCTGATAGTTCAGCAGGCAACGGATGAAATTGGTAGGCAGCGGATAGCCTGCCGTAGAGGAGTTCCAACAGGAGAAATCAGAGCGTCTGGAGTCAAACAGACAGATGCCCCGCAGTGTGCCCACCAGCAGGTTGCCGTCGGAGGTCAGCGCCAGACAGGTAGCATGATTGTGAGCCAAAGAGCGCTCATCGGCAGTGTGACGATAGGTCTGCAGCGTACTGTCATACAGACCATAGCAATAAAGGCCCTGGTTGGTGGCTATCCATACCGAACTGCCCTGACGCAGTAGATCGGTGACAAACAATCCTTGCAACGAGCGCAGCGTGGTATGTATGGGCGTAAACTCCAGCCTATCGCCCACCACCGTCAACCTCGACAGTCCCAGCGACGTAGAAACCCACACACTGCCTGTATTCTCAATGTCACGAATGGCAATATCGGGCGTGTTACCCACATATTTGCAACGGCTGATGGCCGACACATCGCCACGATCATCAAACTCATAACGGTAGATGCTGTCACGCGCAACCTGCCACAGTGCACCCTTCGAGTCGCAATACACCTTCACGGTACCCCGTCCAAGTCTGCCTCCGATAGTCCCCCTGCCATAGGCAGGCACTACCCTGCGCATCGTCCGCAGGTCCAGGACCACCGTACCCTCATCATACGCTATCCACAGACGCTGATGACGGTCTTCGGCAAAACCCAGACACGCCCTGCTATCGCCCTGACTGGGTGCTCGAAACGTATAACCGTCGTAGCGCACCGCACCACCGCCAAAGCTCGATACCCAGACAAAACCCTGGCTGTCTACAAAGAGATGGTTAACGTGGTCGTGGGGCAATCCTTTCGTCAAGTCCAGGCACGACATATTATAGCGTTCAAGCAACGAACTTGAAAGCTGTGCCCGCACCGACGTCGATAACATCTGCAGGAGGACTATAAACAGTACCACTCGCATTTCGACGCCAAAGATACGAAAAGTTGGTCACAGTGCAAAATTTTTTCAAAGAAAAACACAAAAATGTTGCCATTTAGGGGTTTTTACCAAGACAGCATTAGAAAGCTGTTACTTCATAATTTGCGACGGTTCTTTCTTTATTTCATAGAGTTGCTTGTCACCTTCGACATCGAACGAGAGCAAGGCACCGTCCGGCGTGACGTCTAAGGAGCACGGTGCGCCTTCCAAAAGTGGCAGACAACTATCGCTACCTACTGGGAAACCACAACAGACAGGTATGTCCAAGTCGTAGAGATGACCGATAAGCATCTGCTCCACGCTACCATACTGCAGGTCATACTTCACAGAACTGAACGTACCAAAGATAATACCTTTCACCCTTTCAATTTGCCTCGTCGAAAGTACTTTCGTTCGACAATAAAAACAAAAAAATCCATTTTTGTTTTGTATTGTGCTCGCTTATTCGTACCTTTGCAGCGTTAATGGAGAATGAAATGATGAAAGGACTGCGGTCGATGACTGCTGTCGTGGTTATTACGCTAATAATCACGGCACTATTTTCGTGTAATAAAACACAGCAGGCAGAACTGAAGGCAGGACATGCTGACAGCTTGATTTTTGCTGAGGGTGCTGTGATGAATTATGACCGCATGCTGGCCTTGGTGGATAGTTTTGATGCCAAAGGCGACATCAACAAACTGGATGCCTATCGCTGGCGTGGCTCTTACTATTATCATCAGAACCAATACCGCACGGCAGAGGTTTGTTTCCGTAACGCGCTGGACTATGAGGTAAAGACAGACTTCGACCAACTGGTCTATAACAAGGTGGTACGTCGTCTGACGGAGTTGTTGGTAGTACGTGGCGACTATGACGGAGCATTGCAGATAGCCATTCCTGCTATTGACCGCATGGCAAAGACTGGCATTGGTTCAGACGTGGACTATGCCATCCTTTACAACAACATGGGCGTATGCCAGTTGAATCTAGGACAGGAGAAGGAAGCCAAGGAAAGTTTCCTGAAGGCACGTGACAAGTATGCCAAGCGTTGCGAGACAGACACGACGAGTCGTGGCTACCAAGAGTCGGTACTCGGTACGGTATATACTAGTCTGGCCTATATCAATACCCGTCGTTACGAGGAATCCATCTACTGGATAGACCGTACGGAAACGCTGCTTAACGACTATCGAAAGATGAAGGATGCCCGTAAGCAGTATTTCGACGAATACCAAGGACGCATTGAAATTATGCGTGCCACAGCCCTGCAGGGATTAGGAAAGAACAAAGAGGCGTACGAGGCCTATAAGCGTTTCCAGACAACCGCCTTTTCACAGACAGGTGTGGGTCGGGTGCATGGTAACGGATACCTTGTTTCCGCCCAGCGCTATAAAGAGGCTGCCGACAACTATCGCTATTTAGACAAGGCTATGCAGGAGCAGGGCCTGGAGCCCACACTAGATGTCATCCAGTTGTATATGCTGCCTAAATACCATGCCAATGACAAGGCCAGCCGTCGCGACTCGGCACGCGCCATGGGTATGCGCATCTTAGACATCCTTGACTCGGCCATCACCAGTCAGAAGTTAAGTGCCTCGGCAGAGTTGGCTACTATCTACCATACCAACGAGAAAGAGGCAGAAATCGTGCAACAGCAGGCAAAGATGTCGCAGATACAGATGGTTGCCGGACTGTTGGCACTGCTACTCATCATCATCTTCCTGCTGTTCTATACCTGGCATAAGCGTAAGTCGGCCCACCGTCTGCGCGTAGCACACGAGAAACTGGAAGATGCCCACGAGAAACTGCAGTCGGCCTATGACCAGCTGGAGCAGACAACACAGGCTAAGGAGCGCATTGAGAGTGAGTTGCGTATTGCCCGAAACATTCAGATGTCGATGGTGCCCAACACCTTCCCCACCCGCGAGGGTCTGGATATGTATGCCTCGATGACACCTGCCCGTGAGGTTGGTGGTGACCTCTACGGCTATGTGCTGATGGATGACGAGTTGTATGTTTGCGTGGGTGACGTCAGCGGCAAGGGTGTTCCTGCGTCACTGTTCATGGCACAGGCTACCCGCCTGTTCCGCATCCTGGCGACACAGCACATGATGCCCGCCGAGATAGTTACACGTATGAATGCCGTACTGACGGAGAGTAATGATCAGGGTATGTTCATCACGATGTTCATCGGTCTGGTTGACCTGAATAGTGGTAGGATGGACTATTGTAATGCCGGTCATAACCCGCCAGTGCTGGGTGTTGACGGCGACGACCACTTTATGGAGGGTATGGAGACGAACGCACCGATTGGACTGTGGCCGGACCTAGAGTATGTTGGTGAGCACGTGGACAACATCCGCAACAAGATGCTGCTGGTATATACCGACGGTCTGAACGAGGCAGAGAACCTGCAGAAGGAGCAGTTCGGTGACGAGCGTCTGCTGGACATCCTGAACCATCGCCACTTCAATAGTTGCAAGGAACTGATAGACCATCTGGATGAAGAAATCGTGAAGCATCGTAACGGTGCAGACCCGAACGATGACCTGACAATGATGTGCTTGATGGTGCTGTGACGGCCTACGGCCTAATTGAGAATTGAAAATTGATAATTGATAATATATAAGGTTAATTAGAAAAATTATGGGAAAGAAAGCATTACTCATGATTCTCGATGGATGGGGAATCGGTAAACAAGGAAAAGGCGACGTTATCTACAATACGCCAACACCGTATCTGGACTATCTGACAGCCGTCAGTGCACACTCACAGCTGCAGGCCAGTGGTGAGGACGTTGGTCTGCCCGACGGACAGATGGGTAACTCAGAGGTAGGTCACCTGAACATCGGTGCTGGACGCATCGTCTATCAGGACCTGGTGAAGATCAACCGTGCCTGCAAGGACGGTAGCATTGTGGAGAACCCACAGGTAAAGGCTGCCTACACGTATGCCAAGGAAAATGGTAAGAAACTGCACCTGATGGGTCTGTGCTCTGACGGTGGTGTACACTCAAGCCTGGATCATCTGTTCAAACTCATCGAGGTAGGCAAGCACTATGGTCTGAAGAACCAGACAATGGTACACTGCTTCATGGACGGTCGTGATACCGACCCCAAGAGCGGTAAGGGCTTCATTGAGCAGGTCACCAAGGTGTGTGCTGACAACGACGCTGCTATTGCCTCTATCGTTGGCCGTTTCTACGCTATGGACCGTGACAAGCGCTGGGAGCGCGTTCGTGAGGCTTACAACCTGCTGGTAAAAGGCGAGGGTAAGCAGAGTGCCGATATGGTTCAGGCCATGCAGGAGTCATATGACGAAGGTGTTACTGACGAGTTCATCAAGCCCATTCACAACAGTGCCGTTAACGGCTGCATTGAAGAGGGTGACGTCATCATCTTCATCAACTTCCGTAACGACCGTGCCAAGGAGTTGACCATCGTGCTGACTCAGCAGGATATGGAGGCAGAGGGTATGAAGACTATTCCTGGTCTGCAGTACTACTGCATGACACCGTATGACGCATCGTTTACGGGTGTCAACATCCTGTTCCCCAAAGAGAACGTGGAGAATACGCTGGGCGAATACCTCAGCCAGCAGGGCAAGAAGCAGTTGCACACCGCTGAGACGGAGAAATATGCACACGTGACCTTCTTCTTCAACGGTGGTCGCGAGGCTCCCTACGAAGGTGAGGATCGTATCCTAGTGCCCAGCCCGAAGGTTGCCACCTACGACCTGAAGCCTGAGATGAGTGCTTACGAGGTAAAGGACAAGTTGGTGGCTGCCATCAATGAAAACAAGTACGATTTCATCGTGGTGAACTTCGCCAATGGTGATATGGTGGGCCATACAGGTGTCTATAACGCTATTGCCAAGGCCGTATGGGCTGTTGACCACTGCGTAGAGGCTGTTATCGAGGCTGCTAAGAAGAATGACTATGAGGCTATCATCATTGCCGACCACGGTAATGCTGACAATGCTATCAACCCCGACGGTACGCCTAACACTGCTCACTCATTGAACCCCGTACCTTTCATCTATGTGACGAACAACAACAGCGCCACAGTGAAGGACGGTCGTCTGGCCGATGTTGCTCCTTCAATCCTGCACATCATGGGACTGGAGCAGCCTAAGGATATGACGGGTGAGAACCTGATTAACGATTAAGGGTTAACGGTTATTAATTAACGGTTAAAATAGAAAAAGATGGGGGCTTCAAATTGAAGTCCCCTCTTTTTTGTATTGTATGGCCAGCATCGTGAGGTCGTCGCTCTGCTCAGCCTCACCGGCAAAGAAGTGGACGGCAGCCGTCATGCGCTGAATGAGTGGCATGGGCTCACACTCGCCTTTGGCTAACTGCTCTTCAGCCAACTGCAGAATCTGTTCTTCACCAAACTGCTGATGGTGAAGATTCTCTGCCTCGTTGAGACCATCAGTATATAGGAAGATGGTGGTTCCTGGAGCGATGGTGGTTTCCTGCGGAACGAATTCCCAATCCATGAGACCAATAGGAAGGTTGGACTCGCAAGGCAATACACCTACACCCTGCCCTATCAGCAACGGAGAGTCGTGGCCAGCATTGCAATAGCTCAAATAACCCGTCTGCAGGTCGAGGACACCTATAAACATCGTCACGAACATATTCATGTCATTGCCATCGCACATCGACTCGTTGAGTGCCTTGGCGATGATATGCGGCTCAACGATATGGCCAGAGACATTATGGAACAGTGAACGAGCCACTGCCATAAACATAGAGGCAGGAATGCCCTTGCCACTGACATCGCCAATACAGAAGTATAGTTTCTCGTCGCGGATAAAGAAGTCGAAGAGGTCGCCACCAACGGCCTTAGCTGGCGTCAGCTGTCCGTAGATATCGACGTCGTCGCGCTCAGGATATGGCGGGAAGGTCTTGGGTAGCATCGACATCTGGATGGAGTGGGCAATGTTCAGTTCACTCTCGATAACTGCTTTTTCGGCAGTGGTGGTCTTCAGTTGCTCTGTATATTCAGACAGCGAATGCTCCATCTTTTCAAAGGAGTCGCGCAACTGATGTATCTCATCACGGCTCTTTAGTTGTGGCAGCGCAGACTTGAAGTTACCTTTTGCCACATCGTTGGCAGACAAGGCCAATAATCTGATGGGCAGAGAGGCTTTCTTGATAGCTCGGTCAGTAGTAATGAGAACTACCACCATACTAATTATAATAAAGAAAAGACCAATACCGACAAATATACAGGAAATGATTTCTACGAATAATTGTCGAATCACCATACTAACTGTCCAAGGAGTGCCTTCTACTGGTCGATAATCAATCCATACTTCGTTATTTTCCAGTTCGATCTCCATCTCACCACTAAAGTCATTTTCCCTATATTGGATAATATCAGCACAGACATTATCAGGATCATTGGTGACATCGTCTTGGAACTTTTTATTGATGACACGACTCTTGTCTGGATGTGCCAAGTAGGTACCCGTAGAGTCAACGACAAAAGAATACCAGAGCTTCTTCTTTTTAGACGATTTCTGGTCATCTGCGACGTCCTTTTCAGAAACATCGATAAATGTCGATAACGAGCTACTGAGCCTATCAAGCGATAAATCGACGCCCAATATCGCGACGACATGCTGTTGACGATTGCGGATAGGCACTATGTAGGATACTAATGGGGTCTCTTTGTCCATGCCCTCGAAGAAAGGCTTCGACCAGTAGGCAGAGTCTGATTTGATAGCCTCAACGAACCAGTCGGCATGGAGATAATCATGCTGTTTGTCGCCAACACTCATCATCTCAACGATATTACTGTCACGACGTACGGCGTAGGGACAGAACCAATGACCTTTCTGTGGATAATAGTTATCTACGAAGCTGATACCACAACTGCGGACGCACTCATTCGTACGAACCATGCGCTCCATGATATTGAACAGTTTATCAGGATTGTCTAGGTTCTCTTCAACGAAAGGAACGGTATTATTGGCAGCCACCATGACTTCCGACGTCACACGACGCACCTCTTCATATTTTCCATTTGTAAATTGCTCAAATAAGGAAATAAAAAAGACACCGAATAGAAGATAACCAACCGCAAACAATATTAGCATAGGTATGCCCATAAATATCAGCATACGGAGTATGACGCGGCGTGTCAACCGATCGGAGAACGATTTAGGATAGGGATTGTCTGACTTCTTCCAGAGCCTTGATAACAGGTTTTTAAGCATGGTTTCTTATTAGTTTATTATATTATGTTTGTTCTTCGGGCATCTCGTCATCCAGATGGTTACTCCACAAGTATTTCTTCGTCTCATGTGCAGCCACACCGCTCAACAGCAGGAGTGCGATGAGGTTAGGGATAGCCATCAGTGCATTCATGCAGTCGGCTATGTTCCAGATGATATCCAGATTTATAATACTGCCAAAGAACAAAGCAACGATATAGAGGATGCGATAAAAGCGGTTGATACGATGACCTTCGATGTAGTTGACGGCACTCTCACCATAGTAGCTCCAGCCCAGAATGGTGCTGAAGGCAAAAGTCAGGATGCCAAAGGTCAGCAAGGGAGCACCGACATAGGGAATCTTTGAGAAGGCGACCTTCGTCAGGGCAGCACCATCAGCATAGGTGATATCCGGATAGGCAAGGATGCTACTGACGAGTACGAGTCCTGTCAAGGCACAGATGATGACCGTGTCCCAGAACGTACCCGTACTGCTGACCAACGCCTGACGGACAGGATTACGCGTCTGTGCTGCTGCCGCAACGATGGGTGCCGAACCCATACCGCTCTCATTGGAGAAAAGGCCACGGGCAATACCATAGCGGGCTGCCATCATGACCGTTGCTCCCACAAAGCCACCACCAGCAGCGGAGGGATTGAAAGCCGCATCGATGATAAGCTGTACAGCCGGCCATACATAGTCGTGATTGATGCAGAGGATGACGATACAGCCCAACACATAGAGCACGGCCATGAAAGGCACAAGGACAGTACATACACGGGCTATGGCCTTGACACCACCAAGAATAACTGCCGCCGTCAGCAAACAGACCACAATACCGATGACCCACGTTTCGATGCCAAAGGTTTCGTGAGCCAGTAAAGCAATGCTGTTGGCTTGAACGGTACAGCCAATGCCAAAGGATGCCAATGCCGTAAAGACGGCAAAGAGGATGGCTAGCCACTTCATGTGCAGACCACGCTCCAAGGCATACATCGGACCACCATACATCTGTCCGTTGTCTGCCTTGACACGGTATTTCACAGCCAGCAGTCCTTCTGCGTATTTCGTCGACATGCCGAAGATGCCTGTCAACCAGCACCATAACACGGCACCAGGACCTCCCAGCGCTACGGCTGTTGCTACACCGACGATATTACCCGTGCCAATGGTAGCGGCCAGTGCAGTAGCCAACGCACCAAACTGGCTGACGTCGCCTGCTGCCCCTGGGTCTTTCTTCACTGACAGGCGAATGCCTGTGAACAGCTTTCTTTGTGGGAAGCGCAGCCTGACAGTCAGGAACACATGGGTTCCCAACAGCAGGATAATCATCGGCCATCCCCACAGGAAGCCACTGACCAGTGAGAAAAACGCATTTATCGTCTCCACGCAGTCACATGATATTATGCAAACTTAATCGTACCCTGAATAGGTTCTGGCTGTGCCTCTTGCTTCTGCTGAGGTTCCTCGCCACTGGCCTGCTGATAGATGCTATCAAGTATCTCGCGGGTACGCTTGTAGGTAGGAGTCTGCTCTACGGCAGAGATCACATCGTCGTTATCCAAATCCTCTGGACGGAACAGGAAGATATGCGGACGACGCTTGTAGCGCTTGCTGGAGCCATCACCACCATAGAAACGGTTGCGGCGATCCTGGCGCTGGGCTTCCTTCTCCTGCTCAGCGGCAATGCGTGTTGCCTCCTCCTGAGTGTTATGACGCTGGCGGTGGCTTGACATGCCATCGACGCTATCAATACCGAAGCCGGTAGCAAGAATGGTGACTTTCACCTTCTTACCCAGTTCGGGGTCGGTAGCCAAGCCCCATTTAATCTCGAAGTCATTGCCAAACTTACCCATGAAGTCATTGACATCGTTCATCTCCTCCATCATCAGCGACTCCTTACCATCCTTACCACCAGAGAAAGAGATGGAAAGGAGAATCTTCTTGGAGTTGAAGACATCGTTCTCATTGAGCAGCGGAGAATTCAGAGCATCTTCGATAGCCTTGCGCACACGGCCTTCGCCTTCACCGTAACCAGTTGACATGATGGCAACGCCACCGTCCTTCAATACGGTCTTCACATCATTGAAGTCGAGGTTGATGAGACCATGAACGGTGATAATCTCAGCGATAGACTTGGCTGCAACGCTCAGCGTATCATCAGCCTTACCAAAGGCATCAAGAACTGTCAGTTCAGGATAGATCTCGCGCAGACGCTCGTTGTTGATAACCAACAGGGCATCGACATGCTTCTGCATCTCCTCAACGCCATCCAGTGCCTGGTCAATCTTACGGTCACCCTCAAAACGGAAGGGAATCGTTACGATACCTACTGTCAGGATACCCATCTCCTTAGAGACACGGGCAATGACGGGGGCAGCACCAGTACCAGTACCACCACCCATACCGGCAGTGATAAACGCCATACGGGTTCCATCAGTGAAGAGACCCTTGATGTCCTCCAGACTCTCCTCAGCGGCAGCACGAGCACGCTCAGGACGGTTACCGGCACCAAGGCCCTCCTTACCCAATTGCAGATGCACGGGAACTGGTGAATCGTTCAGCGCCTGATTATCAGTATTACAAAGCACGAAAGTCACATCGTGAATACCTTCGCGATACATGTGGTTGACGGCATTACCGCCACCGCCACCAACACCAATCACCTTGATGATGCTGTTCTCCTTTTCGGGTTCACCGAAGTCGAGCAATATGTTGTTGTCCATACTTTTTCTTTTTTTCGTTATTACGATATTACGTTATTACGATATTTCGAAGTTTCGAAGTGTTATTCTTCTTCCTTCACAATTTCGGTAGCAGCCTTCTTCAGCCAGCGTCCGAACTTGCTCAGCGGACTGTTGCGGCGACGCTCCTCAGCCTCTTCGCGAGCGATACGCTCAGCCTCCTCACGGGCAATACGCTCCTCCTCTTCCTTCTTGAGACGAGCCTCTTCTTCCGCACGACGAATCTCCTCAGCAGTGCGTACCACACCGGCAGGCGTCTCTGTGGCCTGACGGGCACGGCGTTGTTCGAGGGTATCAGCAGGAGACTGGCGCTGAGCAGCAAAGAGATCGCCGTTGGGATCGTACTCACCACCAGCACAATTGATATCGCCCTTAGCCAACAGACCCAGAACGGTGTTCATGCGTCCGTCATGAGCTGTTACCTCAGGAATCTGTGAGGTAATGGTCTGTGTCACAAACTTGGCGATACGAATCTTGTCAATATGCGTATAGTTCTGGAAGGCTTTCTCGATTTCCTTCATATTCGAACCACCACCAGTGAGGATGATACCACCGAGAAGCTTGTCGCAGTAATCTTCAGGAACCTGGCACCACACGTTGGCGATAATCTCCTCCAGACGACCTTCAACAATCTCGATGAATTTACGGCACTCTACCTGACGATCCTGATCGATAGAATACTTCATATTGTTGTCTATCTCGTTATTCTCGGTATAGGCACAACCATACTTAATCATCATCTGCTCAGCAACACGTTCCTCCATCTGGAGTGAGGCAATATCCTTCACGATGTTGTTGAAACCAAGAGGAATGACTGCCAGATGACGCAGGATGTTCTTGAAATAGACACTGACTGTTGTCGTGTCAGCACCTAAGTCTACCAAGGCACAACCAGAGCGGCGCTCTGCCTCTGTCAGCACGCTGTCAGCGAGTGCCAAAGGAGCGAGGTACATCTCAGCGACATTGATCTCTGCATTCTCAAAACACTTGTTAAGATTCTTGTAGAAGGTCTTACGCTGCAGAATGTTCAGGAAATTGCCTTCGATATGCGAGCACTGAATACCAACGGGATCGAGCTGATACTGGGCATCGACCTTGTACTCCTGTACGGCAGCATCGAGGATTTCCTGGTCTGGATAATTGATGTTGCGGTTAGCATCCATCAATTCAATAACCATGTCTTGCGTAACAACGCTATCGTCAGTAATGTCTTTGGCGATGACGTTGTGAATAGAGCGGATAGACTGACCAGCAACACCCACATAAACCTGTGTGATGGTCGTCTTCAATTGCTTTTCCAGACGGCTGACGATATTCGTCAGACACTGGGCGGTCTTGTCGATGTTGTAAACCACACCCTTGCGGATAAACGACGAAGAATCCTCCTTGACACTGGCCAGCACCTGAATGCTGCCGTCGAGGTTCTTCTTACCCGCGATACCGGTCATCTTTGATGACCCCAGCTCGATAGCTACGATGAATTCCTTTGGCATCTCTTACGTATTTTAGATATTATCTTTTTTTGCAAATAATCTGATTGTCAAACTCAATATTGATATAGGAGTACTTGTTCCAGCCAGCCTTGGAGAGTCCATATTTATAGAATTTCTCCAGACGCGCCAACTTTCGTTCAAGGTTAGAGGGACTGCCGAGATAGACGATATGGTCACCAACACGTGGCACCATCTCAATAGAACCGTCGGCCAACACATTAAGCTGCTCTACCTGATTACCCCACAGCGGAGAGTTCAACAGATAGCAGCCGATATCTTTCAGAACCTTTTGGGCGTATTTCTGATGAATGGCTCCTGTGGCTATCACCAAGTTGCTGGCAAAGTGTGTGTTCGGCATGATGTTACCATGCTCATCGACATAGTAGTCGTCACCATTGTCAGCCTTGACACGCATAACAGGCAGACGTTGGTCAATAGAGATATTGATATGGCCTGTCTGCGTCTTGTAACACTGGGCATTCTTGACGAAAGGATTCTTCTGGAGCTGTTCCTCGATGTTACGCACATCAACTTGATTCATCTGGTCACCGACAGGATAGCATCGTGAACGCTGGAGCAAGTTTTTTATCTCCTCCTGATCCAGAAAACCCTTGACGGAACCATCTTCGATATGAATATTAACCTCACGACACACGTTGTCTGACTCATCAGGACAATTAAATGCCGTGATGGCCAGTACAAGGTAGACCGCCAGTGCGATGTCTGCCAAGACAATAGCTGATTGTTTCCAGTTGATAGTCACTATTCAAGCAATTATAGATGAGCCTTTTCTTTTAATATTCTTGCCATCTCAGGTACCTGGTTATCCAGATCGCCAGCTCCCAAGACGATAAGCACGTCGAACGAGTGCTCCTTGACGAATGTCAGCACCTCATCCTTGTTAATCATCTGCTTCTCGATACCTGGACGCAAGTTGTCATAGATGAGCGCCGACGTAACACCCTCAATGGGTAACTCACGGGCGGGATAAATTTCGGTGAGGATAACCTCATCGAGCAAACTCAACGCATCAGCGAAATCATGATAGAAGTCGCGAGTACGTGTATACAGATGTGGCTGGAAGATGGCCGTAATCTTACGGTTCTTATACAACTCACGGATACTGCGTGCACTCTGCAGAATCTCCTTAGGATGGTGGGCATAGTCGCTCAGGAAGACCAGTTTGTCGGTCTTAATCTTAAAGTCAAAGCGACGCTCCACACCACTATAGGTCATCAGACCTATGCGGAGCTCCTCAGCAGTGCATCCTGCCAACTGAGCCATCGCCATGGCAGCGATGCCATTCTCAATATTGATGGGTACAGGCTGTCCCAGTTCGATATTCTTCACCGACTCAATGGGTGAGATGAAGTCAAAGGTAATCTCGCCATTCTCAATGCGGATATTCTCTGCATGGAAATCGCCCTCGGTCAAGGCATAGTCATAGCGACGTACACCTGCGGGCAGGTTCTCTTGCATCTCCAAGCCACGATGGATAATCAATGCACCTTCGGGTTGAATCAGTTCCGTATAGTGACGGAAACTCTCCAGATAAGCCTCCTTGGTACCATAGATATCCAGATGGTCGGGGTCTGTCGATGTGATAACCGTCATATAGGGTGACAACCAATGGAACGAACGATCGAACTCGTCAGCCTCAATAACTACATAGTCTGAGTCAGAGAGGATATAATTCGTTCCATAGTTCTTGGAGATACCACCGAGAAAGGCGTTACAGTCCAGATGACTCTGGTGCATGATATGGGCACACATCGTCGAGGTTGTAGTCTTGCCGTGGGTACCTGCAACACACAAGCCCTTGTGCTGACGGGTCAACGTACCTAACACCTGTGCACGCTTCTGTATCTCGAAACCATTCTCACGGAAGTACACGAGTTCTTGATGGTCGGCAGGAATTGCTGGTGTATAGATGACGAGACAATTCTCTTTCTTACGACAGGTATGAGGAATCTCGTTGACATTCTCCTCGTAATGGATGAGCATGCCTTCCTTCTCCAGTTGGCGGGTCAGCGTGCTGGGTGTCTTATCGTAGCCGGCAACCACCAGACCACGCTTGATGAAATAACGGGCAATGGCACTCATGCCGATGCCACCGGCTCCTACAAAATATACTGCTTTGATATCTTTCAGTTCCATAATGGGTTTAATGGGTCTAATGGGGTTAGTGGGCTTGTTCAGCCAGTTTTATAACTTCTTTTGCGATGATATCTGCTGAGTCGGGCAATGCCATCTTCAGGATGTTCTCACTCAGACTCTTCAACTTTTCTACGTCCTTGACGGTATCAACAGCCATCGGCAACAACAGTTTGTCGGCCTCACGATCCTTGACATAAAGAGCTGCCTGCTTGTTGACAAGAGCCATTGCATTCTTTGTCTGATGATCCTCTGCAACGTTGGGGGAAGGTACCAGAATAACAGGTACACCCAACAAACAGAACTCACTGATGCTTCCCGCTCCGGCACGACTGATAACGAGGTCGGCAGCCTTATAGGCAGCACCCATATCTGCAATGAAGTCAGTAACAACGAGGTTGTCAGGCTTGCTATCTTTCAAACGTTCGGCAATCTCTGCACTATAGTATTTACCTGTCTGCCAGATAAACTGCACATCAGGATTCTGACGAATAAGATCAAGATGCTGCAGTACGCTCTCATTGATAGTACGGGCACCCAGGCTGCCACCCACCAACAGAATCGTCTTCTTCTGAGGGTCAAGACCAAAGGTCTTTACAGCCTCCTCATGAGTAACTGTAGTATCGAGTAACTGCTGACGAACAGGATTACCTGTCAGCATGATCTTCTCAGCGGGGAAGAAACGCTCCATACCCTCGTAAGCCACACAAATCTTAGCGGCATGCTTGGCAAGGGTCTTATTAGCCAGACCAGCATAGCTATTCTGCTCCTGTAGCAGAGTGGGAATACCCAAGGCATTGGCAGCACCCAATGCTGCACTGCTAGCATAGCCTCCTACACCTACTGCAACCTGCGGCTGAAACTGACGGAGCAGTTTCTTGGCCATATGTTTACTACGCAGATAGTCGATGGCCACTCCTATGTTACCCAACTTCCACAACGGACGCAGGAAACCGCGAATAGGCAGGCCCTCAATATCATAGCCGGCAGCCGGCACACGCTGCATCTCCATACGACCTTGTGCACCGACAAACAGAATCTTGGCATCAGGGCGCAAGGCCTTGATAGCATTGGCAATAGACACGGCTGGAAAAATGTGACCACCCGTACCGCCACCACTGATAATGACTCTTAACTCGTTACTCATATAGCTTTATTTTCTTCTTTATCCAATTTTTGTTTTGCAGAGCGGCTGACACTCAGTATCGCACCGATATAGGCACAGTTAATAATGGTCGATGTACCTCCCTTAGAGATGAGTGGCAAAGGCTGACCGGTAACAGGTGCCAAGCCTACAGCAACCATCATATTGAACGTGGCCTGAATGACCAGCAATAATCCCAAGCCCATGGCAAGGAATGCCGGGAAGTTATTCTCGCACTTGCTGGCAATACGTGCACAACGGTAGAGCAGGAAGATATACAGACACATGACCACAAAGGCGCCGACAATACCAAGTTCCTCGATAATGATGGCGTAGATGAAGTCAGAGAAGGCCTGCGACAAGAAGTCACGCTCTGTACTCTTACCAGGGCCCTTACCGATAACACCACTCGACACGATGGCAATATTTGCATGAGCCACTTGCGCATCCTTGTCAAGGTCGTATTCCTGGGGAGAAGGTTTAGGTTTACCAAACTTCATGATACGACTCTTCCACGTATCTGCACGGTGGAACATCTTCTCGATAGCATTCTTTTTCTTCGGCTGCTGATCCGTAACCTGTTCTGTCTGTGCCAACTGTTCTTCCTCAGCACTGGTGTCGTGACCCACGAGCATCACCATAGAGAGTGCAAAGACGACAAAGACAATAATGATAGCGGCCAATTTCGCCAACTGTCGGATAGGCACCAAACCAATGAACATCATCAGATAAACCACAGCAAAAAGCATGGCGGCTGTTGACAAGTTCTCCAGGCCTATCAGGAAACAAGCCGGTATCGTGATGCGCATAATCCATTTGAAGGTGTTCTTGTCGGCACCATCATCACGCTGCATGGCTGCCAGCACCTGTGCCACAGCCAACACGATAGTACCCTTGGCTATCTCTGACGGCTGGAAGGTGAAGCCAAACAAACTAATCCAACGACCAGCATCGCCCACCTTAGTACCCGCCAGCAGTACCCATAGCAAGGTGACTGCCGAGATGAGCATCAGGAAGGGTGTCATGAGTTTGAAATAGCGGCAAGGGATATTCAAGGTGATGATGGCTACCAACACACCTACCATGATTGTACCGGCATGATAGATGATAGGGCCAATATAGTTCTGGCTCTTATAGGTAAGTCCGCTGGATGCTGAGAACACCTCGACGATACTCACCATACAAAGGAAGAAGAAGATCATCCAGACAACCTTGTCTCCCTTGAAGATATTGCCTATTTTCTTATTCATAGATTCCTTGCCAATTCCTTGAATTGTTCACCACGGTCCTCCATGTTCTTAAAGAGGTCGAACGACGCACAACAGGGTGATAGCAATACGGTCATACCTGGTTCTGCCATCTCATAGCAGGCCTGTACGCACTCCTTCATAGAGTGAGTATCGCGCACTGGGATGCCTAATGCATCGAAGTTGTCGTGCAACTTCTGATTATCTGCGCCGAGGTACACCAGACCAGCACACTTCTCCTTGACAAGTGGCTTGATGGGGTCATAGTCGTTACCCTTATCCTTACCACCAATAATCAGGATGGTCTTGGTCTTCATAGACTCCAACGCATACCAGCAGGCATCAACATTGGTAGCCTTTGAGTCGTTGACATACTGCACACCACGCACGGTGCACACCTTCTCAAGACGATGCTCCACGCCCGGGAAATCGCTGAGCGACTGACGGATGACATCTTTCTTGATGCCAGCGATATTGGTAGCAATACCTGCTGCCAGCGAGTTGTAGATATTATGCTTGCCTGTAAGACTCAGGGCCTCCTGTTCCATATTGAACGGCTCTGGCTGTTCGATGGTATATTGACCAGCCTCAATATAACCGATAGAACCCTTCTCCTTCAGCTCTGAGAACGGATACTGGATGGCCTTGATATCGTACTTCTCCAACTCCTTCTTGATGATGGGGTCGTCGTTCCAGTAGATGAAGGCATCCTGCGGTGTCTGATTCTGGATGATACGCATCTTTGCATCAACATAGTTCTGCATCTTGAAATCATAACGATCCAGATGGTCAGGAGTGATATTCAGCAAAATGGCAATATTGGCACGGAAGTCGTACATATTGTCTAGTTGGAAGGAGCTCAGCTCAATGACATAGTAGGCATGGGGATCCTCAGCCACCTGTAAAGCCAGTGAGTTACCGATATTTCCTGCGAGACCTACGTCATAGCCTGCATTCTTGAAAATATGATAGATGAGACTGGTGGTGGTGGTCTTTCCGTTAGAACCAGTGATACATATCATCTTCGAGTCGGTATAGCGACCGGCAAACTCTATCTCACTGATGATGCCGATGCCACACTCCTTAATCTTTACAATCATAGGAGCCGTATCGGGAATACCAGGACTCTTAATAATCTCGTCAGCACTGAGAATCTTCTCCTCAGTGTGTTGGCCTTCCTCCCATGCTATCTGATGGTCGTCAAGCATCTTCTTATACTTATCGGTGATTTTCGACATGTCGCTGACGAACACCTCGAAACCCTGCTTCTTAGCCAGTACGGCAGCTCCTGCGCCGCTCTCACCTGCTCCTAATATTACTATCTTGCTCATCTTACCTTCAGTGTTATAATCGTTAATGCTGCCAATATAATCGTTACAATCCAGAAACGGATGGTTATCTTAGACTCATGGAACGGGCGACGGGGCCAGCCCTTAAGGATATAGGTGCTGGTAGCATCGAGTTGTGAGTCAAGACGACGGAATGTATCGTGAATAGGGGTTGCACGGAACACGCGCACACGCTTGCCCTTTCTCTTCTGAATCTTAAACCACTGGGTCTGGATGATGACACTAAGGCTCTCTATAAAGAAGATGCCACACAACAACGGAAGCATCAACTCTTTATGGATGATAACAGCACAGACGCCAATGATACCACCAATGGCCAACGAGCCCGTATCGCCCATAAAGACCTGTGCGGGATAGGCGTTATACCACAGGAAACCAATCATAGCACCGATGAAGGCGGCCAAGAATACTACCAACTCCTGCGACTGTGGGATATACATAATATCGAAATACGCTGCATAGACAATATGTGACGACACATAGGCAAAGATAGCCAATGCCACACCCACAATGGCAGAATTACCGGCACACATACCGTCCATACCATCATTGAGGTTAGCGCCATTCGACACTGCTGTCACAACCAGAATGGTCATAAAGACAAACAGTACCCAGCCTGCAGCAACCTTATACTTTCCACAGAACGACATCACATCAGAATAGTTCAGGTTGTGGTTCTTGATGAACGGGATGGTTGTCTTCAGCGACTTCACTGCCTCTGGCTGGTGCTTGATGACCATCTCCTGGTTCTGCTGGGCTACAGTGACATTCTCACGAACCACAGCATCGGGGCTTAGCCATAACGTCAGTCCAACAATGAAACCTATCGACAACTGACCAACAATCTTATAACGTCCCTTCAGGCCCTCCTTATTCTTGCGGAAAATCTTGATATAGTCATCCATAAATCCGAGAAAGCCCAGCCATACGGTCGTAACAATCATCAGCAACAGGTAGATATTACGCATACGTCCCAGCAGGATAACTGGCACCAAGATGGATACGATGATAATGATACCACCCATGGTCGGAACACCTTTCTTCTCCACACCGAATGGGTCGATGCTTGGGTCGCGAGCCGTCTCGGAGATGTTGCGACGCTTCATCCACTTGATGAAGTACTCACCAAACCATGCAGAAATCACCAACGACAGAATAAGCGCCAATAACGCACGGAATGAAATATACGACCAGATGTGAGCACCCGGTATGTTGAACTGTTCAAGGAATCTGAAGATGTAGTATAGCATATTCTTTCTCTTTTTTCGTTATTACGGTATAACGTTATCTCGTTATTACGAAAGACCAAAGATCTCACGAACTACTTCACGGTCATCAAAGTGGTGCTTCACACCCTTAATCTCCTGATAGTCCTCATGACCTTTACCGGCAATGAGGATGACATCCCCTTTCTCTGCCATCATAGAGGCTGTACGAATGGCTTCTTTGCGATCAACGATGCTCACCACCTTCTTCATCTGTTTCTGATCGAGACCAGCAAGCATGTCGTTGATGATGTCCTGAGGTTCCTCGAAACGAGGATTATCAGAAGTGATGATGACACGGTCGCTCTGCTTAACAGCCTCTTGGGCCATCAGCGGACGCTTACCTTTGTCACGGTTACCACCAGCACCACAGACGGTAATAATCTTTCCCTGCTTACCTTCCATGACTTCATGAATAGCATTGAGTACATTCTCCAAAGCATCAGGGGTATGAGCATAGTCGACAATGGCTGTTACGCCTTCCTCCGAGCGAATAGGCTCCAGACGTCCTGCGACACTCTTCAGTGTGCTAAGTACGACGAGGATGTCTTCTGGTTTCTTACCCAACATAATAGCAGCGCCATAGACAGCCAGCAGGTTCGACACGTTGAACTTACCAATGAACTGTACACCAACTTCTTGACCGTTGATATCCAGATACATACCCTCGAAATGGCACTCGATGATACGGGCACGGAAGTCAGCCATGCGTTGCACGGAATAGGTCTTTACCTGTGCCTTGCAGTTCTGTACCATCACGCTACCGTTTTTGTCATCGGCATTGGTGATGGCGAAAGCGTCTTTTGACAGTCCATCAAAGAAAGCCTTCTTGGCATCACGATAGTTCTCAAAGGTCTTATGGTAGTCAAGATGATCGCGGGTAAGATTGGTAAACAAACCACCGGCAAACTGCAAACCACCAATACGCTGTTGGGCGATGGCATGACTAGAGCACTCCATAAAAGCATATTCACAGCCTGCCAGCACCATCTGGTGCAACAGTTTGTTCAGTTCAATAGGATCTGGGGTGGTATGGTCGGCAGGAATAGCCTCACCCTCGATGTAGTTACACACCGTAGAGAGCAGACCACATTTGTGTCCGAACTTGCGGAACATATTATATAATAAGGTGGCAATTGTTGTCTTACCATTGGTACCTGTAACACCTACAAGTTTCAGCTGATGTGACGGTTCACCATAGAAGACGGTAGCGACGGGTCCCGCGGCAGCCTCTGTAGAAGCTACCTGGACATAAGTGATACCACTCCCGAGAGCATCTGCGTCGGGCAGATCCTCGCACAACACAGCCACAGCACCCAGTTCGATGGCTTTGGGAATGAAACGATGACCATCTGTCTGTGTTCCTTTGATGGCCACAAAGAGATGTCCCTTCTCAATCTTACGTGAATCGATATTCACACCCGTGATGTCTACTTCCGCATTACCGACAATGGCAATTGGTTTGACGTACTTCAGCAGTTCACTTAATCTCATACACCTTATTATATTATATAGTATTTTATTCTAATGTCAACAAACACTCACTATTCTTCGTAACTGCACTTCCCGCAGGCAGACTTTGGCGTTTAACCTTGCCTCGTCCTTGCAACTTGACGCGAAGGCCATATGTTTCCAACAGATATACTGCATCTTTGGCACCCATTCCTGTCACATCAGGAACGGCAGAGTCACTCATCTTGATTTTCGACAGTGCCACTCCATCACGACGGCGCTCTGCATTACCCCAGATAGGATTGCCATGTGAGTAGCTGCCACTCCAATGGTTATTGGTCTTGACACCTAAGCCGTCGAGTACCTGACTGGCTGCAGCAATATTACCATTCTTGACGTCAGGAATAACGATAGAACGTTCATCATGGGCATCGTCGACACGCATCTTCAAGTGACGTGCCATGACACCCTCTGAGATATGGTGGAAGACGACACCACTCATACCACCACCTGATGCCGGCAGACCCGTCTTCTTGATACATACGATACAGGTATAAAGAGGATCATCGGCAGGAAAGTATCCAGAGAAGGACAACCAGTAACGAGTGACGCCCGAATGGTAGCTACCATGCTGGTCAGCAACCTGTGCCGTACCTGTCTTACCTGCCACCTTAAACAATGGTGAACCAGCCTTGCGTCCCAAACCCTGGCTGACAACATGCTCCAGAATGGTCTGCATGGTCTTGATGGCCTGCGGCTTGGCAATACGTTCCTTGATGACTTCTGGTTCGAACTCAGCAACCGTCTCACCATTCTTGACAATCTTCTTGACAAATCGCGGACGCATCATCTTACCATTGTTGGCAATTGCGTTATAGAACGTCACCGTATTGATAGGTGCAATCTGTGTCTCGTAACCAATGGACATCCAAGGCAATGCCGTCTTGCTCCAGTTTTCATACTGACCACGCTTGTTCTTTTGTGGCATACGAATGCGAGGAGGCAGATAACCCACCAACGGCAATTTCAAATCTTCATGGATACCTACACGGTAAAGTCCCTTGACGTAGCGCTCAGGATTTTTGCCATAGAACTTATCGATGACATGACTGACACCGATATTCGAACTGACCTCCAATGTACGTGCAACATTGATGTCACCATAGCCACCACGACGCCAGTTATGGTCTTTCATCCAACGACCATGCATCTCCTGCACACCACTACCTGTATGGATGACATAGCTGGTATCAACTACTGCGTCGTCGAGAGCCACCAAGAAGGAGGCCACCTTGAATACGGAACCTGGCTCACAGCGATAGCTGATGGCACTGTTCACCGCCTCGGCATACTGGTAGTTTTCGGGACTATCGCCCATACGCATCATGTTGACGATGGCCTTCACATCACCCGTTTTCACTTCCATCAGGATAGCAACACCCATCTCACCGTTGACCAACTTCAGTTCGTCTATCAACGCACGTTCAGCGATATCCTGCATATTGACATCGATGGTTGTGACGATATCTGCACCATCAATAGGCAACATGACAGGGATATTCATATACTTATTAAGTATCTTGCGACGACCCGTGATGCCTGGTGTACCACGCAGAATGGAGTCGTACGACATCTCCAAACCATAATAAGCAGAATCCTTGGCACCGAACAAGCCACCAATGGTACGCTTGGCCAGCGAACCAAAGGGGCGGTTGCGGGAATTGTAAATCTCCTCGGTAAAGCCACTCTTGTTCTTCGACATGTTGAAGAAAGGCAGTGCCTTAACCTCCATATAGGTATTATAGTCGATGCGCTTCGGCCAGATATTCCACCAACGAGCGCCCATCTTCTGCTGTCCCGTCTTTCTGTCGTACACCATTTTGTGACGACCTTCCTCTAAGTTAGCCTTAAACTCCTCGGCCGTACGCGTGGGGAAAATACGGTGAAGACCCTCGCAGACAGAATCCACCTTGTCCAACCATAGCGAGTCATCCTCAAAGGCAGAAGCCTGGAAGTCCATAAAGATCTTGTATTCCGGAATAGAGCTGGCCATCAACTGACCATCACTGCTAAGAATATTACCACGGTTAGGCTTTACAACGACACTGTCTCGCTTCAAACGACCAGCAACCTCCGTCCAGTACTGTTTCTTGGCAGTCATGATATAGAAGGCCTTGCCGATAACAGCAATTCCTACAAGTGTCAGCACTAAGGCAATAGCCATATAGCGCGGCATCACTTTATCATTGTCAAACTTGCTCATTCTGGTACTTCAATAATATAGGGTGGCTGATCGGCTTGATGAAGCAACGAATCATTATTCTGTTTCAATATCTCTAACACATGGCTCTCACGGCACTTCTCCGTCAAGCGGCTTGACGAGCTCAATGCCCTGAATTTAGCATCTTTCAACTGCTGCTCCATCTTGTCAATGGTCAGCATATCCTGCTGACACTGATAGCGGAAGGCAACATAGACCGTTGAGAAGGCTACAATCAGCACGAACAGCCAGATCTGCGAACGCACCATCTCCGAAGTCAGCAAATCGCCACCGAGGATGGTACGCAGATTCAGTTGTGACGAGGGTTTAGGGTCCTCTTCACTCACCGTTTCCTTAATCTTCTTCAGCGTCTCCTTCAGATCGCTTTCACCCTGGCCCTTTTCGTCGGTCGTCATCGGTGCGCTTTCCTCTTGGATGAGCTCTTCTTGTATCTGTTCGTCAGCCATATCTTTCTGTTAAATTCTTTCTGCTATGCGGAGCTTGGCGCTACGACTGCGCGGATTCTCCGTCTGTTCTTGTTCACTAGGTACTATCACCTTGTTGGTCGTAGGCTTAAAGGGCGATTGAAAGCGTCCAAAAAAATCCTGCTCCACCTTACCCTCCGCATTACCTGATTTCATCACGTTTTTCACAATGCGGTCTTCCAACGAATGATAAGTGATGACACTCAGTCGCCCACCCTTTCTCAGCAAGTGGGTAGCACCCTTCAGCATCTCACGCAAGGCATCCATCTCGTGGTTCACCTCAATGCGCAATGCCTGATAGATCTTTGCCATGTCTTTTTTCCACTGGCCATTCGCATTGTCAACATCTACGCCAAGTGCATTTAGCAACTGACCCGTCGTCTCTATGCGTCCCTGTTGACGGACTTTCACGATGGTTTTAGCAATACGGCGAGCGTCTTTCAGTTCTCCATAGAGATAGAAAACGTCTGCCAACTGCTCTTCGCTATAGTCGTTCAGGATCTCAGCAGCAGTCTTACCGGCACGGTTGTTCATACGCATATCCAATGGAGCATCGAAGCGGAAAGAGAATCCGCGGGTCTCATCATCGAAATGATGACTGGACACACCCAAATCGGCCAGCAATCCGTCAATATGTTCAACCCCATAGTACTGCATCCAGTTCTCTATATATCTAAAGTTACTGCGTACAAAGGTGAATCTATCATCGTCAACGATATTTTTCTCAGCATCGGCATCTTGGTCAAAGCTATACAGATGACCGTTGGCACCCAATCGTGAGAGTATTTCCTTGGAATGGCCACCACCACCGAAGGTTACATCCACATAAACGCCGTCGGACTGGATATCCAATCCGTCAACGCTCTCTTTCAAGAGAACAGGAATGTGGTATGTTTCCGCGGTCGTAGCCATCAATGTCCAATGAACAACTATTATATATTATTCTTTTATCTCCGAGTTCTCCTCGCCCATCAACTCCTCCAAAGTCTCACCGAATTCCTCTGGACTCATCTGATTCGCCTCTGCCTGCTGACAGCTCCATATTTCTATGGTGTCGCCCATGCCCACAAACTTCACATCTTGTTCGATGTCGGCCATGCGAAGATAGCGCTTAGGCACCAAAAAGCGGCCATTGCCGTCGAGTGTTACCACCTCAACTTCACTGACAAACTGGCGAAAAACCTGCTGATGTTGCTTGTTCCAACGGTTCAAACGCTGGCGCAAGGCATCCATTTGCTCATTCCATACGCTTTCGGGATAAAGCACCAGGCAAGGCTGGAAGACATCCTTGCGCAACACCAGACGCAGACTGTGGTCTGCATCAACAGTACCATTGCCATCAGACAGCAGCATTTTCCTAAATACTGCGGGCAGGAAGGCGCGGCCTTTGGCGTCCATTTTGGCTTCTATATTACCTAAAAATCGCATGCGTACTTATATAAAAAACTAGTTTCGGTTGCAAAGGTATACATTTTCCTCCACATTCCCCCACATTTCCCCACTTTTTTGAGTGAAAAGATGCAAAAGATTCCTTATTTGCGCAAATTTTCTTTAAAAGTGCTATTATTAGAACATTTTTCCGTATATTTGCATGCCGTTAGTACTAACAAAGAGAAATGGGACAGATTACAGAGAAGACTATCGACATTGACAGTATCCTGAAAAACAAGATGGGAGCCAAGGCAAAATGGATTCCCCGTCCGTTGGTGTCGTGGCTGAAACGCATTGCACACCAAGAGGAGGTTAATGCTTTTCTTTGGGAATCTCGCGACAAGGTTGGTACACCCTGGCTAGAAGCTTGTGTAGAGTATTTGCAGATGACGCTTGAGGTGGAAGGCAAAGAGAACCTTCCCGACCCTGCCGACGGACGTTTCTACACCTTTGTCTCCAATCATCCGCTGGGTGGCGAGGACGGTGTAGCACTTGGTGCTCTTATCGGACGCCACTACGACTCGCGCTTTCGTTATCTGGTCAATGACCTGCTGATGTACCTGCCTGGACTGGCACCGCTGTGCATTCCCATCAACAAGACCGGCAAAGCCAGTCGCAATTTCCCTGCTATGGTAGAAACGGGATTCCAGAGCGACAATCACATGCTGATGTTCCCTGCTGGACTTTGCTCCCGCCGTCATAATGGTGTCATTCGCGACATTGCATGGAAGAAAACTTTCATCTCGAAGAGTGTGGAGTACCAACGCGACGTTATTCCCATCCATTTCAGTGGGCAAAACTCCAGTTTCTTCTATCGCCTGGCCAATTTCTCCGACCGTTTCCTGCCATTCAATCTGGCCATGTTGTTTTTGGTCGATGAGATGTACAAGAACGTCGGAAAAACCTTCCGCATCACCATTGGCAAACCCATTCCCTGGCAGACTTTCGATAAGAGTAAAAGCCCGATGGAATGGGCACAATATGTACAAGATATCGTCTATAACCTATAAAACCCCATAACCTCATCACACACATGGAAGAACCAATTATCCAGCCCATCCCCAAGGAGATACTCAAGAGTGAACTCACTCCTGACAAACAGTTGCGCATGACCAACAAGAGCAACAACAAAATCTACGTCATTACGGCACACAATGCCCCCAATGTAATGCAGGAGATTGGCCGACTACGCGAAATAGCGTTCCGTGAGGCTGGCGGCGGTACCGGCAAGGAAGTCGACATCGACGAATTCGACACTTGCGAGAACTGCTACAAACAGCTTATTGTATGGAACCCAGAAGAAGAGGAGATAATTGGAGGCTACCGTTATCTGGCTGGAACCGACTGGCAATACGACGAAAAGGGGCAACCGATATTGGCAACCAGCCACATGTTCCATTTTTCAGAGAAGTTTATCAAGGATTATGCTCCTTGGACCATCGAACTTGGGCGCTCTTTTGTCTCTCTTCCCTATCAGAGTTCACGAATGGGTGCCAAGAGCCTTTTTGCACTAGATAATCTGTGGGATGGACTTGGAGCACTTACGGTTATCAAGCCCAACGTAAAATACTATTTTGGCAAGATGACCATGTATCCCAGCTACATCCGCAAAGGACGCGATATGATTCTCTATTTCCTTAAGAAGCATTTTGATGACAAAGAAAACCTTATCATCCCGATGAAACCATTGGAATTAGAGACAGACCCCACTGAGCTGGCAGCACTTTTCTGCGGTAACGACTTCAAGGAAGACTATAAGATTCTGAATGGTGAGATTCGCAAGTTGGGCTACAATATTCCACCACTCGTCAATGCGTATATGGGTCTATCACCAACGATGAAGTTGTTTGGAACAGCTATCAACTATGGTTTTGGCGATGTTGAAGAGACTGGTATCCTGATTGCTATTGACGAGATTTTCGAAGAGAAGCGCAAGCGTCATATAGACTCCTTTATTCAGGAGCATCGTGACGAGTTGGAACTCACCTCAGGTGCTAACAAAATCATCTATAAATACAAGAACAGCTGAGAATGAAGCATTACTATAAGGTCGCAGAACACACCTTCTCTGTCGATATACCAGAAGGCTATACTCTTCTCGATGAAATGGGGCAATACGCTCCATTTTCTGTCAATGAAGACGCTCACGTAGTCTTCTCCTTACGTATCGTCAACAAAGATGATTTCCCGCAGACTGACGACCTTACCACAGAGATGAATCAGGACGATGACGGTTCACAGATACTGGCAGGTCATCTCCATGGACAACCTTATTTCGAGTTTCAACTTTGGGGACGCTGTGCTGCCCGTATGGTCACGGACAAACATTATAAGCATGCTGACGTCTTGCTCGTCGATGAACCATTATTTGGCATCAACAATGCTTTGATGGTTATGTATGCCCTGTCAACAGCCAACCTCCAGACTGCCCTCTTCCACTCTTCCGTGGTTAGTTGTGCCGGATACGGCTATATGTTCCTGGGCAAGAGTGGTACGGGCAAAAGTACTCATTCCAGTTTGTGGCTGAAGCATATTAGTGGTACCCAACTGATCAATGATGACAACCCCGTAGTGCGTCGCATGCCCGATGGATTCTACGTTTTTGGATCTCCTTGGAGTGGAAAGACCCCTTGTTATCGCAACGTATGCTATCCTTTGGGGGCTGTTGTCCAACTCAGTCAAGCACCTTATAATCAAATACAACGATTGAGACCATTATCGGCCTACGCCGCACTTGTACCATCTATCTCTGGCAAGCGTTGGGACAAGCAGGTTGCTGAAGGCCTGCACGAGACGGAGGATATGATGGCAGGCGAGGTTAATGTATGGCATCTGGAATGCCTGCCCGACCAAGAAGCCGCAGAAATCTGTTCCAAGACAATACGTAAAGCATGAACAACGTATCCGATAACGAGATTATCCAAAGTGCCATCAAGCTGGTCAACGAAGGGTTACGCGTCACCTTTCCCGTGAAAGGCTACAGCATGCTGCCATTCATCATCGGTGGTAAGGAGAGCGTCGACCTCGTCAAACCTGATAATCTGCAGGTCGGCCACGTCGTGCTGGCATGGGTGGAGGGCTGTCGTTACGTGGTACATCGTATTATTCAGATAGATGGTGATAAAGTAACACTGATGGGCGACGGCAACATTGCGGGTGTAGAGCACTGCCTGCTCAGCGACGTAGCAGCACTGGCTATCAACGTCGTCACACCGCAAGGGAAACACCACCATCTCTATGCCTCATGGCGCATCAAGGCCAGTCGTCTATGGTGGCGTTTGCTACCTATTCGTCGATGGATACTGGCTATCTATCGTCGGACTTGGCTAAGAATAGTGTCGTAATGTCGCAATGTCGTAATGTCGTAATAACGTTATACCGTAATACCGAAATATCGAAAAGAAATAGAATATGAAACAGAAAGAAGGATTTGTGCTGCGTACCGTCTGTGGCGAGCACGTCATTGTAGGTGAGGGCTTAGGTACCATTGATTTTGGCAAACTTATCAGTCTCAACGAAACCGCTGCGTGGATATGGAAAAAAGCCGGTGAGATGGGAGATTTTACTATCGACCGTCTGGCAGAAGCCCTCTGCGAGGAATACGAAGTCGATGCCCAACAAGCTCACGATGACGTTACAAAGATGGTCCAGCAATGGCAGGAACTGGGAATCATTGAGAATTCGTAATTCATAATTCGTAATTCATAATTCCTTGAAGTACGTCGTCTGGATCATACGCAACATGGCGGGCATCAGGTGGAACACCCTGATTCGCATCGTGGTAGGCATCACACAAGTGATGCTGGGCCTGATTATGATATGGTTCAGCAAGCAGTTTATCGATGTTACCATCCGCACAGGCAGTGACCAGGATGTTATTACGATGGTAATACTGCTCATCGCTTTGGTTGTCACGGGTATCCTGCTGCGCCAGTTCTACTACTATATGGCCACCAAAGCCAACACCTATCAGTCGAACAGCATCCGACTGCGGGTGTTCAGTAGCCTGTTTCGTCGTCAGATGTACGAAGATCAGCTACATTCCGGTGATGTCACCTCACGACTTTCCAAGGATATAGACACCGTTGCCGATGTTACTACTTCTCTGCTGCCTCAGTTTATCGTTACAGGCGTACAACTCGTTGGAGCCTTCCTGCTGATGTACTCCATGGATAGCAGACTGGCACTCGCACTGCTACTCATCACACCGTTTGTGGTGGCGTTCGGCAAACTCTTCGCCCATCGGTTGCGTAACATGACGCTCGACATCCGTCAACAGGAGAGTACCATCCAGATGCAGGTACAGGAAGGTATGGAACACAATGCCGTCCTGCGCTCGTTGGGTAGCGAACAGTGGGTAACAGGACGTCTCAGCGATATGCAAGACCAATTGATGGGACGTGTACTCCGTCGTACGCGTTTCACGGTCGTATCCCGACTGCTCTTGGCTTTTACTTTCAGTCTGGGCTATCTTATGGCTTTCATCTGGGGTGGTCTGCAACTACGCGCTGGCGTTATCACCTTTGGTGTCATGACATCGTTCCTCCAGTTGGTAGGCCAGATTCAGCACCCCATATTAAATATGCTGAACATGATGCCTCAGTTCTTCTATGCTATGGCGAGTATTGACCGCCTGGAAGAGTTGACGACGACGTCTGAACAGACAGATAGCGGTGACCACGAACAGCTAACAAGCCCTATAGGTATCATGGTTCATGATGTCTGCTTCACCTATGCTTCTGGTGACCAAGAGGTGCTTACCCATTTCTCTCACAACTTCCCTCCAGGCAGCAAGACAGCCATCATGGGAGCGACAGGCATCGGCAAGACTACCCTCTTCCGACTGATGCTGGCATTTATCAAACCTCATGCTGGTGAAATCACTGTTTCTGGTAGCAACCGACAGTCCCAGCCCGTTGACGAGCACACACGGAAGCACTTCGTCTTTGTGCCACAAGGCAATACGCTCATGAGTGGTACTGTCCGTTACAACCTACAACTGGCCTGTCCAGAGGCTACTGATGAAGAACTACGTCAGGTACTCCATGTCGCTATGGCGGATTTCGTCTATAACCTGCCCCAAGGCATCGACACCCAGTTGGGCGAACGTGGTATCGGTCTCAGTGAAGGTCAGGCACAGCGCATCGCCATCGCTCGCGGTCTGTTACGTCCTGGTGGCATTCTTCTTCTCGACGAAATCAGCTCTTCTCTCGACGAACAAACCGAGCGAGAGCTCTTCAGCCGTCTCTTCGACTATTGTCATGACAAGACCATGATCTTCATCACCCACCGCCCTGCCGTCAGCCAACTCTGTGATGATGTCATCCAAATTAAGAAATGAAATATATGGACTGGAAACAACTCATATCAAACAAGCGACTCGGACAAGAACAGCGCCACACAGAGCGTCACGACGACCGTTCAGAGTTCAAACGCGATTACGACCGACTCATCTTCTCGGCACCGTTCCGCCGCCTGCAGAACAAGACACAGGTATTCCCTTTGCCGGGTAGCGTCTTTGTACACAACCGACTGACCCACTCGCTAGAGGTGGCCAGCGTAGGCATGTCACTGGGTAACGACGTCGCTCAGCGTATCATCACCGAACGTCGTCCCGAACTGCGCGGCACACTGTTTGAAGAGATTGGCCAGATTGTTTCTACAGCCTGTTTGGCTCATGACTTGGGCAATCCGCCGTTTGGACATTCAGGAGAGAAAGCCATCCAGACGTTCTTTACTGAGGGCCCTGGCAAGGAACTGCAAAAGCAGGTATCACCCGCCTTCTGGGACGACATCACCCATTTTGAAGGTAATGCCAATGCCTTCCGACTATTGACGCACCAGTTTAAGGGTCGCCGTCCTGGTGGTTTTGTCATGACCTACTCCACCATTGCCAGCATCGTGAAATATCCCTATGCCTCGTCAGCAGCCAGCAAGAAGGGCAAATTCGGATTCTTCCAAAGCGAGCAGGCCACCTACCAGCGCATTGCCGATGAAATGGGGATTTTCTGTATCTCAAAATCTGGTGAGCCACTTCGTTATGTGCGCCATCCGCTGGTCTATCTCGTTGAGGCTGCCGACGACATCTGCTATGAGATAATGGATTTAGAGGATGCCCATAAACTGAAGATTATTACCTTTGAACAAGCTTCACGCCTCATGCTCGATTTCTTCGACGCCGAGACGCAGCAACACATCCTGCAACGTATCGAGAGCGAACAACTCACCGATAAAAATGAGCAGATTGTCTATCTTCGTGCCTGTGTCATCGGTAAATTAGAGAATGAGTGCGTCAACACTTTCGTAGCACATGAAGACGAAATATTGAACGGTACCTTCACTGGCAGCCTCATCGACCATATCAGTCCCTTACAGCGCGAAGCCTATCGTCGTTGTGCCGAGGTTTCCGTACAGAAAATTTATCGTAGCCGTCCTGTGCTCGACGTAGAACTGTCAGGTTACAAGATTATGGAGACACTGATGCAACAGATGGTAGAGGCCGTCATGCATCCTGACCGCTACTACTCACAGCAACTCATTGGTCGCGTGTCCAGCCAATATCATATTGACGACCCCGACTTGGAGGTTCGTCTCATGGCTGTTATCGACTACATCTCCGGTATGACCGATGTCTATGCCCTCGACGTCTACCAGAAGATAAATGGTATCTCCCTGCCGATTATTTAGGAATCTCCAAGATAAAGCGACTACCATCATGGTAATCAGCATCATAGAGCAGGTCACCACCCAGATTGAGGGCATGACGCTTTGACAAAGGAAGTCCCAATCCAAGACCCTCAGAGAGGTCATCAACCTTAACAAACGGTTTGAAGAGCAGATGCTGCAATTCGGGAGGAACACCAGGGCCCACATCTTCCACAATGAATTGAATGGTAGAGCTGGTCTCTGTGATGCGTAGCGTAATATGTTGTCCATCGGAGTATTTCGCAGCATTGAAGAGCAACTCACGAAGTGTACGCATGAGGAAGAGGTGGTTGGTCAGAATATTGGTACTGTCTGACAGGTCGGTAGTGAAATGAATGGTCACCTTCGGGAAACGCTCACGAGTATAGTCGATGCACTCCTGAGCGACGGTATTACACGATATAAAGTCACTCTTAGGAGAGAAGAGACCATGCGTAATGGCCGATTCAGAACTGTCGGAAAGCATCTGCACCATACGATTCAGGTGGATGGCATTATGAGTCATCGTGTTGGTGATGTCAGCCAATTCAGCATCCTGCAACTGTCGTTGCACTTCTCCTGAATGTTTGGCTTCAAGACTGTCACCAAGCACATCGGCAAAACCCATGACAATGTTCAATGGTGTACGAATCTGGTGAGAGACATTCTGGATGAACAGAGCCTTCTTCTGGACAGCGTCCTTGGCAAGTGCCATGGCACGCGCCAATTCCTGATTATGTTTCTTGGCTTCCTCACCAGTCTCACGGATGCTGTTCACATGTTCATAGAGTGATTGCCGCATGACAGCAAAGCTGTTCTGTAGGCGTCCGATGGCATCCTTACGATTAGAACGCGGTATCGTCTCTTCATAATGTCCTGCAACAATCTTCTTGCTGAGTTTCAAAAGTTGGTGAAGGGGTTTGATGGTCCGCCTTGTCATCAGATAACAAATCAGCAAGATGAGCAAGAGCCCAACAACGAAAAGCACATAGGCAAGATTGCGCAACTGGTGGTAATTCTCCATGAGTTCATTGTCAGGACATACCAAGACGAGGTTCCAGTCAGTACCCGGCAATGCGTTATAGAAGACATGAGCATTGTCAAAATCAAGACGCTGCTCCTTGTCCATCAGCAAGAAGTAAGAGTTGGCAGACGGTCGCTCTGCTGCATTGATGACCGAAGACAGTTGCTCATAGGAGAGCGTGGCGATAACGACACCCTCAATGGGACCGCCATTAAGATTAAGCGCCTTAGAATAAGTAAAAATGGTGTCACCCTCCACGATATTGACAGTATATCCATGAGAAATCTGCGCGATTTCATCGGGAGATGTCGCGACACGACAAGTCTTGACGGTACGGTTCATAGCGACAATGCGCTGGCAGATAGACTGCAAGGAATCAGGACGGAAATTCTCCTCCAGCAGCCAGCTGTTGCTCTTGACAGCATTCTCCACCAGGTTCAGCTTTGTCATCATGCGTTGAGCGGTGGTATGCAGCACTCGCTCAGCATGTTGCTCTGACTCCTCCTTGATGAGGTGGCGCGAATAGAGGAACAGGATACCTAATGCCGCCACAAAGATAAAGGCAGCCACCATCGTGATGCCGATACTAAGCTTTGCTGCGAGTTGTCGTCGGATGCTATTCATGGGCGTCCTCCTTTCCTGTTTCATTATCAGCAGACTGAATCATATCATCCACCAGATCAATAATGGTGTTACCCTGTTTGCGGATAATCTCAATCTCATGGCTCGCATCGTCAGGGCTGATAGTATGATAGTTGCTGCAGAGCGTGGCCACATGGCTGTTGAGGGTTTCCGAGGGCTCCAGCATCTTGTTGGTCATCTGGTGCAGGAAGGCCGTCTTCATACGGTCGGCCTCTTGTGCCTGATGGTTAGCTTGCTGCAATTCCTTACCACGCTCCTTGAGTTGGCTGTTCAAGTCTTCCAACTCAGCAATTCGGATAGCCAATGAGTGTTGCATCTGCTGGAAATCCTCCTGCAACTGACCTATCTCATCAGCACGCGCCGTATCGGGGATGGTCATGTCATAGTGGCCTTGACTAATCTGCTGAGCAGCCTTCGTCAGCATGTCTAGTGGCAACAACTGGCGATGCACAAACAGACAGCTTAAGCCAACAACGAACACCAGTCCCAGGAAAGCAATGGCAAGCACCAAGTAGAGCAGTCGGTTATAGTCGCCAAAGATGTCCTCCTCTGGATAGACCACAGCGACACTCCAACCAAGGTAATCCGTTGTTCGTCCCACCACAGCAGAGCGCATGAAAGGTTTATAGACCACATACCACTCCTCGTCATTCATGATGATGTGCTGCTGTCCGCTCTCTCCGTCCACCATCGCCTTGACGACCCTTAGCATAGAGGGGTCGGTATTCTCGTTCACAAACTGGGAGAAGACATTCTGCTTGGTCAACTTCTCCTTATCAGGATGGACGATGTAGGAACCATTGCTGGCCAACAGCGTGCTGTACCCATTAGGCGAAGGCTTGGCAGCAAGGACTATCTGTGAGAGCAGTTCGATGGCAACATCAACAGCCACAACGCCTACAGGCTTTCCGCTACGATCGAAGAGGGGCAGACAGAAAGTAGCCAAAGCCTCATTCTCGGTATCTTCGTTTTTCAGCGGGTCTGTCCAGCAGGCATGTCCCAATGTCATCGGCTCGGTGTACCACACCTGCATGGTATAGGGACGTTTGGCAAACGTCTCCTGGACAACCAGTTCCGAAGAAGCATTGGTTGTCGCACTATGGCCCTTGCGGTGAATGTAGGCCATAAACAACTCACGGCCTGGATAGTAATAAGGTTTGAAGACGATAGCACAGCCTACAATATAAGGGTTACACTCTACCAGTCGACGACTGTAGGAGAGCATGCTATCAGGTCTGTTAAGGTGAGCCATTACCTGCCAATAGACGTTTCCTGCCGACTGTTCCACACTAAGCAGGACATTGTCAATATCCTGTACCGTAGCATCCAGCGTTTCCTCAGCATTATGCAGAGACTTCTCTCTTAGTGTCTGGCGTGAGAATTGGAACATGACCACCAAAGACACTAAGAGCAGCAACGCTACCACGCAGGCCACTATCAGGCTGAGTCTAAGCGAAAGCGTTTGGGAGATTTTCTTAGTCAACATCAGCATATGGCTTTCTAGTGCAAATATAGCAAATGTTTGAGCTATTTGCGCTTAGAAAGCCTTCGATTTATGGAATATTAACTAAACAATCTCCTTTTACGACTGATTAGCGAGGGCGATAGGTTTTGATGATACCCACATACGTCAGCAGGATGACATTCATCATCAGTGCATAGACGATAGCAGGAATGGCCATCACGTCGTTGGAAAAGACAAACGGACTGCTGGCGATAGAAATGGCCTGGGCCGCATTCTGCATACCTATTTCTATGATAATAGTGCGCTGCTCACGCCCACTGAGGCGCATCATCCACGACAAGATGACACCACCACCCATAGCCAGCAGAATAAGGACGGTCATCGCCAGTCCTAACTGGGGAAACTCGCTGACAATGGTCTCGCGATTCTGTACAAAGAAGACGGAGGCCAGCAATATCAGGGCTGGGAATGCCAGCTTCTTCAGCACGCCATGCATCTTGTGAGCCAACTGCTCACGCCACATTGCCAAGGACAGTCCGATGAGGATGGGCACCAGCATCAGCACGATGTTCTGCACCAACAGGTTGCCTACGGGCAGGGTTATCGACTGGTTCTCACCAACCAGACCAGTGGCATAGCTCATCACCAGCGGACCTGTGAACAACGTGATGATGCTACTCAGCATGGTCAGCGACACTGACAGTGCTACATCGCCACCCGCCAGCATAGAAAACACGTTGCTGGAACTGCCACCAGGACTACACGCTATGAGCATGACACCCAGGAAGAATACTGCTTCCAACTGAAAACCATAGCCTATGGCTAAACCTATCAGGGGCAACAGCAGAATCTGGCCCACCAAACCTACTAAAACAGCCTTAGGGCGCTCAGCTAACAACCGGAAATCGGCAGGGCGCAGTGTCAGTCCTAAGTCGAACATCAATAGGACGAGAATCGGTAAAACTATAAAAATTGTGTTCATCGTTGCTTAATTGTGGTGCAAAGGTACGAAAAAAATCGTAATTCGTAATTTGTAATTCATAATTATTTCGTACTTTTGCACCAAACTAACAGAAAAATCTATGAAGCGACTATTCCTCATCAGCCTTACGGCTATCACGCTGACAGCCAGTGCAGCACCTACAACACGTATCGAAACTTTCCCTATCAGTAGTGTCAGACTGGGTGACAGCCAGTTCCTGAAAAACCAGCAGGCAGACATCTGTTACCTCCTTAGCCTGGATGCTGACCGACTTTTAGCGCCCTACTTGAAAGGTGCCGGTCTGACTCCCAAGGCCGAGAACTACACCAACTGGGAGAATACCGGCCTGGACGGACACATCGGTGGTCACTACGTGTCGGCACTGAGCTACATGGCTGCAGCCACAGACAATCAGGAAATCAACGCCCGTCTGGACTACGTGCTCAGCGAGTTAAAGCGTTGTCAGGACGAACGTTGGGACGGTTATCTGGGTGGTGTTCCCAATCCCAACGAGATATGGGGACAGATCGCTAAGGGCGATATCCGCGCCAACTCCTTCGGACTGAACAACCGCTGGGTACCTTTATACAATATCCATAAGATCTATGCAGGTCTGCGCGATGCATATCTCATCGCTGGTCGCCAAGAGGCCAAGGGGATGCTTATCAAGCTGACCGACTGGATGATTAAGGAGGTGAGCCAGCTGAGCGACGACCAGATTCAGAAGATGCTCATCAGCGAACAGGGTGGACTGAACGAGACCTTTGCCGATGTCTATGCCATCACGGGCGATAAGAAATACCTGCGCCTGGCTCATCAGTTCAGCGACCAGCAGATGCTCCAGCCACTGCTGAAGAGCGAAGACAACCTGACGGGTAAGCATGCCAACACCCAGATTCCTAAAGTCATCGGCTACAAGCGTATTGCCGATGTGGAGGGACTGGACGACTGGGATCACGCTTCTAAGTTCTTCTGGGACGTGGTCATCGGACAGCGTAGTGTCAGCATTGGCGGCAACTCCATGCGCGAACACTTCAACCCCACGAATGATTTCAGCGGACTGCTGGCCTCAGAGCAAGGTCCTGAGAGTTGTAACACCTATAACATGCTGCGACTCACGAAGATGCTCTACCAGACCTCAGCAGACAAGAACTATATGGACTACTACGAGCGTGCCCTCTACAACCACATCCTCTCGATACTGAATCCCGTGCAGGGTGGTTTCGTCTATTTCACGCCGATGCGTAGTGGTCACTACCGCGTCTATTCACAGCCACAGACCTCTATGTGGTGCTGCGTGGGTACAGGTCTGGAGAATCCTGCTCGCTATGGTGAGATGATCTATGCCCACGAGGGCAACGACCTCATCGTCAACCTCTTCATCCCCTCTACCCTCACCTGGGACGGCATGACCGTAAAACAGGAGAACCGTTTCCCACAGGAAGCCGCCACCACCATCACCCTGCAACTGAGGAAGGCACGCAAGTTTGCCGTGAAGCTTCGTAAGCCAGCATGGGCAGGCTCCGTGCAGCTGGCTGTCAATGGCTCTCCCGTTGACTACAAGATAGCTGCCGACGGCTACCTTGTCATTGACCGCTCATGGAAGGATGGCGACCAGATTCGTATGGATATGCCCATGCACCTGACTGCTATGACCACCCCCGATGGCAAGCCGCAGTACTCGTTCCTCTATGGTCCTATCGTACTGGCTGCCAAGACAGGTACCGACCGTCAGGACGGACTCTTCGCTGACGACAGTCGTGGCGGACACATCGCCAACGGTCCGAAGATTCCGCAGGCTCAGATGCCTGCCATCATCGGCACTCCCGACGACGTGCTGTCACACCTGAAAGCTGTGGAGGGCAAGCCGCTGACATTCACCCTGACTGGACTGACGACTCCTGCCTACGAGGGTATCCAGTTGGTTCCTTTCTATCAACTCTACGAATGCCGCTACCAGATTTACTTCCCACTCTACTCTCAGTCAGAATGGGCTGCCAAGCAACAGGAGCTGGCTGCTGCCGAGAAGGCAAAGATGGAGATGGAAGCCAACACCGTCGATAAGGTATTCTGTGGCGAACAGCAGTCGGAGAGCGACCACTTCTTCAAGGCTGACAATGCTTGGAACGGCTACGATGAAGGCATGCACTGGCGTACCGCTCGTGGTTCCTTCTCTTACCAGCTGAAGGCTCAGGGTGCCAAGACATTGCGTCTGCAAGGCTTCGCAGCCTATGAGCGTGTCGTCGTCAGCATCGATGGCACAGTGCTCGACACCGTCCGCCTCGATGGCCAGGGTCTTGCCGTCATCACCCTCCCTGCAACCTTGCAGAAGGAAGCCATCACCCTCACCCTCGCTGCAGAGTCTGGCAAGCAGACTCCCCGCATCCACGAGGTGCGTCTGTGTCGCTAATCAAGATACTTGTTTGAATATGATGATAAAGGAGTAAGGCAAATGCCCTACTCCTTTATTAGTTGTTCTTATTATTCTATGATCTCAAAGTGCTGATAGTCCTTGCGCGTTATCCAGTCGCCACCCCAGTCAAATCCTGCCTCGGTAAATAGTTTGAAGCAGAGGTCGTCATGGTCTATCTTGTAGGGGAAGTCCATGGTGCGCTCACAATACGCCCCTGCCGTGGCGGGCTGGATGAACAGGGAGCCATCCTCACGCACCTTGAAATACGGGTTATAGAGCGTATTGATGTCAATGGCCAGTCCACGGGCGTGCTTCGACAGGTTGGTGCTGCCAGCGATAGTTCGGAAGCAGAAGCACGACGAGTTATTATCGCGCATCTGCGTCTCATCATCAGCATCATAGACGTCTGGCAGCAGCATACGCTGGATGGGATACTTCGCATCGAAGAGCTGGCGCAGGATGCGCGCCACGACGTCGGCAATCTGCTTGTTGCACACCATCTCACCGATATGCATCTGGTCGTCGTAGTCCCAGTGCAGGGCACGGACGTGGCGCAGGTCGTCACGACCTATATAGGGATTCTCCTTATAGGTCTTGCCCTGCATGCGCTGCCACACCCCGTCGGGAATAGGCTCTGCAGCGAAGCACTTGTCAATGCCTCCGTAGGCTTTCACCGCTTCAGCGCTGACCGTCTTTCCTGCCTGCCACTCCGTCAGCGGCGTCGTGTCCGGTGCCTTGTCATCATCACTGGTGCTGCACGCCGTCAGCAGGCTAGTGCTGCAGACAAGGATGGCGGCCAGCATCCAGTTCATCATTGTTTTCATCATTGACGTTATTTCGATGTTTCGTTATTACGTTATTTCGTTATTACGTTATTACGAGGCTTCGTTATTACGTTATTACGTTATAACGTTATTACGACATTTCGATGTCTTCCCTTACATTGTCACTGCACCGGGGATGGTGTACAACTGGCCTTTGGCGGCATCATAGTACTTCAGTGTCACCGACTCCTCAGCACTACGTCCGTAGATGACCAGCGGTGTCTTACCTGTTGCGGGGATGACCACCGTGCCACGGCACTCTTCACCCACGAAGGCACCCACGATGTCACCCTTGGCAGGCTTGACGCTTATCTTCGACAGCAGAGGATCCACATCCACCGTCTTCGTCACCGGGAACTTGGCAGAACCGAGGGTGAACGGAAGGATATAATCCTCGTCAATGCCAGTGCTCTCATCCGAGTTCATGCTGACCTTGTCAGACAGCGTAAACACGTGCTTCAGTTTCTGGCAGTAGTAGCGCAGAGATACATTCAGCATCTCAGAGCCCGACTCGTTGCCGTAAGCCTTCATCAGGAACTGGTTGCTGATAGACTCGTCACCACCCACGCTGACGGCAGGACTAGCCAGTCCGCGCAACTCGTCGTTGATGAACATCGCCATCAGGTCACCCTCAGAGACATAGGGTGCCAAGGCCTCCTCTACCTGTACCATCATGATGGTCCAGTGTTCAAAGGCTGATGCGTTCGGTTCCGTCCAGTTCGGACGCTCCTGGTCGTTGTTCCAGTCTACCTGCCATACAGGGGCCTCACTGATCTCATCCACCGTATAGCCATCATTGTTGTTGTCGTCGTCGGTGCTGCAAGCCCCGAACACGAGGCTTGCAACCAAGACGAACATTAACTCTATTCTTTTCATAATTATCGATATTTCGTTATTTCGATGTTTCGTAGTTTTCGAAGTTTTCGAAGTTTTCGAAGTTTTCGTTATTTCGTTATTACGTTATCACGTTATTACGAGGCTTCGTTATTACGTTATTACGTTATAACGTTATTACGATTCACTTTACCACGACCTTCTTGCCGTTGAAGATATACACGCCCTTGCGAGTAGGCTTGTTCTGCAGTTGCAGACCGTTCGTGGTGTACCACTTGCCGTCCTCGTACTCAGCACGGACGAAGCTGATGGCCGTCGGTTCGTCAGGACTGCCGACCACGGCGTTCGCCTTGAACGTCATCAGCTCGCTGGTAGATGCCACGATCTCACCCTCACGCTCGATGGCGAACCAGATGCCCTCTGGGCTGTCGCCAGCAATGCTCAGGTAGAGCGTATTGTCGGCTGTTTCACCGCTGACAGCCACGGTGGCTGCACCTACGGCCTCGCCGTTAGCATAAGCGATGAGTCGGTCGCCCTCCTCAGCATCGAAGCCTACCACGGTAGCAGACACTGTCATCGTACTGCGCGACTGCGGAGCAGCGCTGCGGCTTGCGGCCTGTGCACTAAACTCGCTGAAGTTAGTTCCTGGCTCTACGAACGGATAGGTGAACTTCACCTCAGAGGTTGCCTTGCGCAGCATCATGTAACCCTCACCAGGCTTCATGTACTGCAGCGAACCACGCCAGCGTCCGGTGTTACCCGTCTTCGTGAAGTAAGCAAACTCCGTATGACTCTTGATGACGTCGCCGTCCTCAGCATTGTCATAGTAGTCACTCAGGGCCGTCTCCACGCTGAGGTTAGCCACCGGCGTGTAGCCGATGCCGTTCCAACCCTGCTTCAGCGTAATGGTACGCTCGTCCTTCGCCTTGATGACGGTGCCGCCAATCGGGAAGGTGAACGGCTTCTGCACCTTGATAGCATACGACTTCTTCGGCGAGATGACGACATTCTTCGTACTGCCTGATGCCAGCCACTGATTGTTCTGATAGGTCAGCGTCAGCTTGCCGCCCAGTTCAGTGATGATGTCACCCTCTGTCCAAGACATGTCTTTCAGCAGATTGTTCAGGTTGAACAGCTTCTCGCTGAGGATGTTGAACGATACCCAGTTCCAGCCCTTGTAGAGTCTGAAGTACTGTACGAAGCTGTCACCACCGTCGAAGCGGACAGGTGTATCGGTACCCAGTATCTTCGACTCCTGGAACGTGATGGCTGGCTTGGTGGTCAGCACAATCTCACGACCAGTGCTATACTGCCACAGACGGAAGTTCAGCGGACGATCGACAGAGATACTGTCGTAAACCGTCAGGTAGAGACCCGTCTCACCCGTCTTGACATCGTAACTGATGCTGGCGATACCGTGGCAGACGCCCTCGTTGTCGAAGGCACCCACAACGTCGCGTGTGTCGGTATCCAACTCGTCATACAGATAGACCTGACCGATGATGTTCATCGACTTCTGCAGCAGGTCGCCAGAGACAGCCCATTCAGGAGTCTCACCCTCTACTGTCAAGTTCAGGTAGAACGGCTCTGAGAGGCCATCCTCGTCGGTCAGATAGATAATCTCATTATACGTACCGATGTTCAGGTCCTTGCTTACCTTTGCCGTTACATAATCCACTGCCTGCGGAGCCAGCACGTCGGTGTACTTGTCGAGTGTGAGCCACTTCGGGCAGTTCTCAATCTGGTACGTGTGGTTTCGTCCACTGTTGTTGTAGAACGGCAGTGTCAGTTCTTCTTCCGAACCATACTTGATGATCTGGTCCGTTCTGTTCAGCATCCACTCCAGACTGCTGTTGGTCACGTAGTAGCATGCCGTCTGTGGCGAAGCCATCGCATTACCACGCTTATCCTCGATGTCACGTATCGTCACATAGATGTTGCGGTGGTTCAGCTTAGAGGCAGCCTCGTTCACGTTCACCAGCAACTGGTGTCCCTCACCCACGTCACTGAAGTTCAGG
>JAEEGG010002874.1_pt1 | contig 43930 bp, 31 predicted proteins | sample 9134161 | NCBI WGS metagenome assembly JAEEGG01 (sample SAMN16246543, study PRJNA631951) | gut metagenome | biome: gut microbiome; feature: rumen; material: CR-attached | host: Bos | place: Iran: Karaj | collected 2018-10 | reverse complement strand
AAAAAATATTATAAAATAATTTTGATTAGTTACTTAAGGATATTAAAGGATATTAAGGGATTCTAAGGGATATTAAGAGACATTGCCTTCGCCTTTCAAGACTTTGGGCAAAGAAAAACATACGTCCCTAAAATCCCTTAGAATCCTTTCATATCCCCAAGAGTCCCTTAGAATCCCTAAGAATCCCTTAATATTCCCAAGTATTCTATCTTTTATCCAAATCATCGAACAAGCGCTGCAGGTAAGCCTTGCCCCAGCGCTGTGCCTGATGTTCAGGATCGTATGTCCACTTGAGCGGCACATCCACCTGACGATTATCCTGTGTATAGCAGATAGTCCTGACGCCTGTGCTGTCGTAAACATCAGCAAGTAGCCCGAAGCCATCCGGATAGTCGTAGAAGGCATAGCGTGGCGTTGTGGAATCCAGCAAATCCTTGCTGAAGTTGAAATCCTCATGATGAATACCCAACTGACCAAGTAGGGTGGCCGACAAATCCGTCTGGTCGCCTAATGCGTCAATCGCATGAATCTCCGTGCCGTCTGCTGCCTGTGGTAACCGGAGGGCTCCACCCGTCCAAATCATTGGGATATGATATCGGTCGGGTTCCTGGAACTCCAGGTTCTCGGGATAATAGCTGCAATGGTCAGGCAAGACTACGACGAGCAGGTCCTCCCAGATTCGAGAGTCGGCCTTCAACTGGTCGATGAATCTGCCCAGACAGGAATCAGCGAATGCAAACGAATTGGCAAAGGGATGCTCGAGTCGATTGAACGAAGGCACATCGAATGGCTCGTGACTCGACAATGAAAGCACGACCTTGAAGAAAGGTCCGTCTTCTGCTTTCGAACCCTCAGAACCCTTCGACACTTCAGAATCTTTCTGAACCTCTTCTAAGACACGATCATATACCACGTTATCGGGCGCACCCCATTGTTGCTTTCGCTCTGCTCGCGAGAAGTCGTTCATGCTGACCACTTTTTCAATGCCACCTGCTCGCAGGAAGCCCAGCATATTCGTGAAATTGGCATCACCACCGTAATAGAATTGCGGACGATACCCCTCTTCCTTCAGACGCTGGGGCAGATACTGAAGATGATTGCACTTCGACTGGTCCTTCATCACCGTCGTGGTGGGTTGGGCAGGATAGCTTGCCAATATCGATGCCACGCCACGGTCGGTGCGCCATGAGGTGCAGTAGAAGCGCGTCCAGCCCAGCCCCTCCCGATAGAGTCGCGACAACTCGGGCATCACGCGCGGGTCGGCATCCGGATACAGGGCTGAGCAGGCCTTCCCGCTGAAACCCTCGAGAATGATGAGCAGGATGTTCGGGCGACGAGTCTTCAAAAGTTTCTGGCGAACACTTCCCAGGGAATCTGAATCACATACCGTGAGTCGATTCAGTTCAGCGAGAGCCTCATCACATTCCTCATCGGTCATGAAACGATACATTTCGTCGTAATTCTTCTGCTTGCTCAACGAATAGAGGAACGAAAAGACGGGATTGACAGCCGCCTGATTGAGGTTCATCTCGGTCGAGAAATAGGCTCTGCCCACATTCATCGTGCTCTCGCTCACTCCTCCACGGATGCAGAGGAAAACGATTCCCGCAAACAGCAAGCCCTGGAGCGTGTGGATGATTCTCCTTCGAAGCGGTTCCGGACGATTGGAGCATGCCTCACGCCACAAGTGGCTATGACTGCGCTGAGGTGACGGCATCAGTTTGTGCAGCAGCCATTCGACAACATAGAGAATCAAGACAATTCCTCCGATGCCCAAGAAATACATCCACCAGGGAGCCGAGCCCAACGCCTCAGCTGGATTATCAAGCAGATAGATGAGCGGTGTAGCATCGAGTCGGAATCCCCAGTAGCCAAACAGCACCAGGTCGGCGAGCCACAGGAACAGGACGACGAAGAACAGGATACCCAGCACCCAATACATCAGATGACGGAACCAGTTGCCCGGCAGCCAAAGATGAAACAGTTTTACAATCAAGGGAACAGCCACAACATATCCTGCCACCGTAAGATCCTGCGGCACGCTATGGATGAGTACCTGTAGCCAATCGCCTATACCATATTGTCCATATACCCCGTAGTGGAACACCATAAAGATGATGGTCCCGACCAGGAAAAAGCCCACAACAGAGGCAAATATGATCATTAACTTTCGCATAATATCTTTTTTCTAAACCTTCTTTGGCCGAATGGCCTTAAAAAACGTGCCGCAAAGTTAGCAAAAGAAAAGAAAACCACAAAACTTGGGCGCGCAAAAATGAATTATCATGAAATAATTTGGAAATAATGTGCAATTCATTTGGCATTTTGCAAAATAAAGACTAACTTTGCACCCGATATTCAAAAAGCTACAACCAAACAAAAATACTTTGAAACCTATAGATTCTCTCCGACGTTCGGCTCCCGGTGTCATCGTTGCCTACCTTCTCAACATGGCGATGGCTTACGTGGCATTCATGATCTGCCGCGTCGTATATGTTGCCCTCAACTGGACCGCCTTTCACGATGGGCTGGCCCAGAACTCGTGGAGCGACCTGCTGACGGGATCCCTCTTGTTCGACACATCTGCCCTGCTCTACCTCAATGCGCTCTATCTGCTTCTGATGCTTCTGCCCTTCCATCGGAAGGAGCATGCCGGCTATCATTGCGTGGTGCGCATCGTCTATCTGGTATTCAACGGCATCGGCATCATCGCCAACCTGGCCGATGCTGTCTATTTCCCGTTCACGGGCCGGCGCACCACAGCCACGGTCTTCAACGAGTTCTCCAACGAAGGCAATCTGGGTGATATCGTCGGCACGGAAATCCTGCATAGCTGGTACCTCGTTCTGCTGTTCGTCGTGCTGATTGGAGCGATGTACAAGCTCTACGTCCTACCTTGTCGAAAGGAGGATGAAGCCAAGCCCATCCGCCTCGGCTACTACTACCCCACCCTCACCGTTGCTTTTCTCGTCATGGTGGGACTCACCGTTGCCGGCATGCGCGGAGGTTTTACTACCGCCGTGCGCCCCATTACCATCTCGAATGCGAACCAATACGTCAGCCGTCCGGCCGATGCAGCCATCGTGCTCAACACGCCCTTTTCCCTCATCCGTACGTGGGGCAAGAAGACGTTCGTCGATCCTGGTTATTTCGCCACACAGGAAGAACTGGATGCCATCTTCACCCCCGAGCATTATCCTGCTGACACCACCGCCTTCATCCCGCGCAACGTTGTCGTCATCATCGTCGAGAGTCTGGGCCGCGAATACATTGGAGCTCTCAACGACCTCGGACAATGCGGCGATGACTATCGGGGATATACCCCCTTCATCGACCAGATCTGTCGCCATGCCTTCACCACCGACTGGTCGTTTTCCAACGGACGCAAGTCCATCGATGCCATGCCCTCCATCCTTAGCGGCATACCCATGTTTGTCGAACCTTTCTTCCTCACTTCCGCTTCGCTCAACGAAGTGGGAGGCTTAGCACGCTGCCTGGGCAATAAAGGCTATACGACGGCATTCTTCCACGGTGCGCAAAACGGTTCGATGGGCTTCCAGGCCTTCAGCCGAGCCACAGGGTTCGATGCCTACTATGGTCGTACCGAATACGATGCCGATCCCGCTTTCGGAGGCGAAGCGGACTTCGATGGAACCTGGGCCATCTGGGACGAGCCGTTCCTGCAGTTCTATGGCAAGAAGATGTCCGAGATGCACGAACCATTCATGACCACGGTCTTTACGGCCTCTTCGCACCATCCGTTTGCCATCCCCGAGCAATACCGCGACACCTTCCCCGAAGAAGGCATCGCCATGCACAAGTGCATCCGTTATCTTGACCATTCGCTCCGCCGCTTCTTCGAAAGCATCAGCGACGAGCCATGGTACGAACGCACACTCTTCGTCATCACAGGCGACCACACCAACCTTACCGACCAGGCCTATTACCAGACCGACCTCGGTTATTTCGGTTCTCCCTTCATCCTCTTCGACCCTTCGGGCGAAGTGGTTCCTCCCCAGCGTCGCCATGCTGTGGCCCAGCAGATCGACGTGATGCCTACTGTCCTCTCAGCCCTCCATTACGACAAACCCTATGTCGCCTTCGGATGTGATCTGCTTACCACCCCCGACCACCTCACCTGGGCCATCAACTACGCTGGCGGCATCTATCAGTATGTCGAGGACGGTTATCTCCTTCAGTTCGACGGACAGCAGCCCCGTGCCCTCTACGACATCCTGAGCGACTGGTACCAGACTCACGACCTCAAGGACGACCCCGCTGCCCAACCTATTCTCAATGCCCGTCTCCAGCGCACCAAGGCCATCATCCAAAGCTATATGCAGCGCATGGTGAACGACAGTTTGGTCATAAAAGTCAAAAAATAAAACAATGGCAAAAAAGCAGGACAATATCTTCTACCGAGCACTTTACTACATCATCCTCATCCCGGGCTATGCAGTATCGCTGCTCCCGATGAGATGGCACTATTTCTGGTCCGATGTGTTCTACGTGCTCATCTATCGCCTGGTGCGTTATCGTCGGCACGTGGTTCGCCGTAATCTGACGGACAGTTTTCCCGACAAGACCGAAGCCGAGCTCCGCAAGGTTGAGAGGGACTTCTATCACTACTTCTGCGACCTGATGGTCGAAGCCATCAAATTCATCTCCATCAGCCCCGACGAGATGCGCCGTCGCATGACCTTCGAGAACATCGAGCCCATCATCGATTCGTGTCAGCGCGGCAAGAACTGCGCCGTCTATCTGGGTCACTACGGCAACTGGGAGTGGATCAGTTCCTTGCAGCTCTGGATTGACCCGAAGGTCGGGTTATGCACCCAACTGTATCATCCGCTTGAGAACCCCGCCATGGATCGGCTGATGGGGCACATCCGAGAACGCATGGGCGACATCAACATCCCCGTCGAGCAATCGGTTCGCCACTTCGTCCGCTATCGGCAGCAGGGCATCCCCATCCTCGTCGGATTCATCGCCGACCAGGTGCCTCATTGGCGCAATATACACTATTGGACACCGTTCCTCAACCATCCCAAGACACCCATCTTCACCGGAGCTGAGCGTCTCACCCGTCAGTTCGATATGGATGCCTACTACCTCCACGTCACCCGACCTCGTCGCGGCTATTGGAACGTTCGTTTCGTGCCCATGGCGCGCGACTGCAAGCAGACGCAGGAATTCGAGATTACCGAACTATACACGCGTCTCCTTGAACAGAACATCCTCGAAGCCCCCCAGTATTGGCTGTGGACCCACAACCGCTGGAAGCGCACCTACGAGGAATGGCTCGTCAAACAGGAATCCTGGCAGAAAAAGTCCACCCAATCCGAATAATCCGAGTACTCTGAGTACTCCGAATAATCTGAATACTCCGAATAATCCGAGTACTCCGAGAACTCCCAAAAAGACACAATGGACGACTATATCAGCAGCCTCAATAGCAGGCAGCGCGAAGCAGTAGAGGCCACCGAAGGCAGAATCCGTGTGGTGGCCGGAGCGGGGTCTGGCAAGACCAAGGCGCTCACCTGCCGCTATGCCTATCTGGTCAACGTGCTGGGCGTCGATCCCGCCAACATCCTCTGCCTCACCTTCACCAACAAGGCAGCACAGGAGATGCGTCAGCGCATCCACCGACTCGTGGGGAGCGGTGACTACAACGATTTCGTCTGCACCATCCACGGCTTCTGCGTCAAGTTTCTGCGGCAGGAGATCCATCGCCTCGGCTATCCGAAGTCGTTCACCATCCTCGACGAAGACGACCAGAAGCAACTTGCCAAGCAGGTTATGGAGGAACTGGGGTTGAACCGTACCGTCGAAACTGTCGGACAGTTCCTCGATGCGGCAGCCAACCGCAAGGTGGCGCTCTTCCTGCAGCAGCCCAACTACATCGACCGCATGATGCTCACCGAAGGACTCAGCGAACACTTCGACCCATCGTCCCTCGAGCCCGAGCAGGCCACCGAGATGGCTTTTGCCCGCTACCTCCAGCTGCAGAAGAAGACGCTGGGGCTCGACTTCCAGGACCTCATCTTCTTCACCATCCATATCCTCAAGCGTTTCCCCGACGCGTGTCAATACTGGCAGAACGAGATGGAGTACATCATGCTCGACGAGGCGCAGGACTGCAACAAGAGCGACTGGACCATCGTCGAAACGCTGCAGGGCATCCACCACAACCTCTTCATCGTGGGCGACCCCGACCAGGCCATCTACGAGTGGCGTGGCGCTCGTCCCAAGATGTTCATAGAGTTCCAGAACGACAAGACCATCGTCCTCGACCAGAACTATCGCTCCACCTCCCCCATCCTCAACGTTGCCAATTCGGTCATCAGCCGCAACCGCAACCGCGTCCCCAAGAATCTCTTCACCACCCGCAGCGGCGGCACCAAGGTAACCCATTTCCACGGACGCAGCGACGAAGAGGAAGCCCGCTGGATCGTCGCCAAGATCCGCGCGCTCTGCCCCAACACTGACGATGCCGATATCGCCCCCGCCGGCCTTTCCCCCGTTGGCTTTTCTCCTGTTGATTTCGGAGCCAAGCTTGGCTCCGAGCAACAACAACCCGCCCCCACCCTCAGTGACTTCGCCATCCTCTATCGCGCCAGCTACCTGAGCCGAAACATCGAACAGGCCCTGGTTCGCGCCGGCATCGACTACGTCATCTGGGGCAGCGTCCGCTTCTTCGACCGCGCCGAAATCAAGGATGCCCTCTCCTACCTGCGCCTTATCGACCAGGGCGACGACCTCTCCTTCCTGCGCATCTGCAACGTGCCCAGCCGCAAGGTTGGCAAAGCCTACCTGAGCCGGCTCAAGGCTTTTGCCGACCAGGATGGCACCACACTCTACGAGGCACTCAAACGCCACATCAGCGCCCGCGAACTCTATAAGGAGACGATGATTGCCTTCATCGACCTCATCGAGCGCTGCCGCCAGCTTGTCGAAGAGCGCATGAAGCTGCCCATCCTCCTCGACCAGCACGGCACTGTGGTCAGTACGCAGCGCCGCGACCACGTCATCAGCGACGTGCTCGACAAGGTGCTCGAAGAGAGTGGCTACAAGAACCTGCTGCGCGAAGACGATGACACCGACCGTCTCGAGAACCTCACCGAACTGCTTCAGAGCGTGCAGTCCTACGAAGAGGCCCATCAGCAGGACGAAGTGCTCTCCATCAGCAGCTATCTCCAGGAGATTGCGCTCTACACCAACATGGACCTGGACGAAATGAAGCAAGGCAAAGCAGCTGCCGAAGGCCAAGAGCCAACAGCCAACGCCCAATCGAAGAAAGCAAGGCCGAAAGTGCGCCTCATGACCATCCATCAAGCCAAGGGCCTTGAGTTCCCTTATGTCTTTGTCACGGGCCTCAGCGAAGGCATCTTCCCCAGCATGAAGACACTTCGCGAACGCAAGGGCGACGGCGAAGAGGAGGAACGACGGCTGATGTACGTGGCCGTGACACGCGCCGAACGGGAGCTCTTCCTCACCGAAAGCGAAGGATTCAGCGCAGCAGCCCGCCTCTCGAAGTATCCCAGTCGCTTCCTGCGCGAAATCAAGCGCAGCCTCTTCGTCACGGAAGGCGACATGGACGAATTGCTCTGGCAGGAGTCGTCGAAGATGGTTCGCTCGCTCGGTCTCGATTTCAGTCAAGGTGAAACCACATCCGAGGGCGGCACCTCCACCTCAGGAGAAGACATCCTCACTCCCGGCACCCGTGTCAAGCACGACATCCTGGGCGAAGGCATCATCCAGGACTACAACGAAGCACGAGGTTCCTACACCGTACAGTTCGGCAATGGCACCCGCAACATCCGACGAAACTTTTTGAAACCCCTCTGAAATGGCAAAACAACAATCCGACATCCGTGAGCGCACCCGTCTCTCGCACGACATTCCCCGCATGTACCGCGTCATCATGCACAACGACGATTTCACCACCATGGAATTTGTCGTCGATGTGCTCCGCAAGGTTTTCTTCAAGCCCGAAGAAGAGGCGAACCAGCTCATGCTCAAAGTACATAAGGAAGGCAAGGCCACTGTCGGCCTCTATACGCTCGACATCGCGGTCAGCAAGAGCCAGAAGGCCATGCGCATGGCACGCGACCAGGGCTTCCCCTTCAAACTCACTTGGGAACCCGAGGAAAGAGACCTTCCTTTTTAAAAATAACAATTAATAATTAACAATTAACAATTGGAATCATAGAGGAGAAAACAATATGAAAAGAACAGAAAGGCTATCCAACGCCTATGAAATGGCTTTCGAAGTAGCATTGGACAAAAGGCATGAGTTCGTCACTCCCGAACACCTGCTTTATGGCATTGCGCATCAGGACGAGCTGGAAGCCATTTTTACAAGTTATCAAGTCGATCCAATCCTCTTTCGAGTCGATCTTCTGGACTATCTCGACCAACATATCGACACAGTGCCCGAAGAGGTCGGCAACTACGAACTGCTTGCCTCGGCCCAACTCATCCAGGTCATCGCCATCAGCGAACAGATGGCAGCCAGTTCAGGACATGACGAGGTGGACATCCCCCATGCCCTCAATGCCATCATGCACCTCGAAGACTCGCAAGCGCTTTATGCCATTGTCCACTCCTTTACCGACGATCCGGGAGAGTTCCTCAATTGCGTGGTCATGGCAATGAACGGGGAGACTCTGCCGCTGCATGCCTCGCCTCAGGAAGATTCCTACGATGACGACTTCGACGACATCTCAAGCGACCGTGACATGGATCGCGACCCCGACCGTGACGTCAGGTGGCGCAACCTCGTCACCTGCATCAACGACCACCTCGCCGACCACAATCCGCTCATTGGACGTGAGGCTGAGCTCGACCGCACCATCCAGGTGCTCTGCCGACGCGAAAAGAACAACCCGCTGCATGTAGGCGAGCCCGGTGTCGGCAAGACGGCGCTCGTCTATGGATTGGCCGAACGCATTGAGCGCGGCGATGTGCCCGAACGTCTGCGGGGAGCGACCATCTACCAGATGGACATGGGCTCGATGGTAGCAGGAACGACCTATCGCGGCGACTTCGAGAAACGCATCAAGGCTGTGATGGAAGGCGTTATCGCCGAAGGCAATGCCATCGTCTATATCGACGAAATCCACACCCTGGTTGGCTCGGGCTCGGCTGGAGACGGCTCACTCGACGGCTCCAACATGCTCAAGCCCTACCTCGAAGGTGGACAGATACGCTTCATCGGCTCCACCACCTACCAGGAGTACAACCGCTACTTCCAGAAGAGCAAGGGCATGGTGCGTCGCTTCCAGCAGATCGACATACCCGAACCTTCGGTCGAAGAGACCATCCGCATCCTCGAAGGGCTGCAAGCAAAGTACGAGGAATTCCATGGCGTGAAGTATGCCGAAGGTGTGCTTCGCTATGCGGTGGAGGCTTCGGCCAAGCATATCAGCGACCGCTTCCTGCCCGACAAGGCCATCGACCTCATCGACGAGGCCGGTGCCTATCGCGAACTGCATCCACTAATGCGTAAACTCAAGGGCAAGATGGTGGCGCAGAAGACACAATGGGTCGATCGAGACCTCATCAACGACGTGCTGGCCCGTGTCTGCAAGATCGACCCCAAGTCGCTGCACGAGGAGGACAGCCAGAACCTCGAAACACTCTACGAGCGCATCACCGCACAGATCTACGGACAGGACCATGCCGTGCGCCAGGTGGTCGAAGCCGTGCAGATGGGCAAGGCCGGTCTGCTCGAAGACCAGAAGCCCATTGCCTCGCTCCTCTTCGTAGGTCCCACGGGCGTAGGCAAGACCGAGGTTTGCCGTGTGCTCGCCCAGGAGCTGGGCATCCAGCTTGTGCGCTTCGATATGTCGGAATATACCGAGAAGCACACCGTGGCCAAGCTCATCGGCTCTCCCGCCGGCTATGTGGGCTACGAGGATGGTGGATTGCTCACCGATGCCATCCGCAAGACGCCCAACTGCGTGCTTCTCCTCGACGAAATCGAGAAGGCGCACAGCGACATCTACAATATCCTGCTCCAAGTGATGGACTATGCCCGCCTCACCGACAACAAGGGCCAGAAAGCCGACTTCCGCCACGTCATCCTCGTGATGACCTCCAACGCTGGCGCACAGTATGCCCATCGTGCCAACATCGGCTTCGGCAGCACCGTCTCAGCAGGCCAGGCTATGCTCGGCTCGGTCAAGAAGACGTTCAAGCCCGAGTTCCTCAATCGACTCTCGGGCACCGTGGTCTTCAACGACATGGACCACACCATGGCAGGAATGATTCTCGACAAGAAGTTGCGCCAACTCAGCCAGCGACTTGCCGCACGAAATGTCACCCTCGAACTCACTCCTGCAGCGCACGACCTGCTGCTTCAAAAAGGCTATACCCGCGAGATGGGAGCGCGCGAAATGGATCGACAGATCAATCAGCTGCTCAATCCTATGCTGATGCGCGAGATTCTCTTCGGCAGCCTCAAGAAAGGAGGCAAAGCCATCGTTGATATTGATGGAGAAGCGCTGAAACTGCTGTAATCCATCTAATTAATTAAATTCTTTTGTATGCTAAGAGTCACTCCGAATGAGGAATGACCTATCTCAAACCACGGCATGACCATTCTGAGCCAAGATTGGTTATGCCGCGATTGTTTCATGACCAATCTTGGCGCGGATTGGTTATGCCTTCAATCATTCCATGACCATTCTTGGCGCGGATTGGTTATGCCGCAATCGTTCCATGACCATTTTTGGCGCAGATTGGTTATGCCGCAATCATTCCATGACCATTTTGTGCCAGGATTGGTTATGCTGCAATCATTCCATGACCATTTTGTGCCAGGATTGGTTATGCCACAATCATTCCATGACCATTTTGTGCCAGGATTGGTTATGCCGCAATCATTCCATGACCATTTTGTGCCAGGACTGGTTATGCCGCAAATCATTCCATGACCATTTTGTGCCAGGATTGGTCATGCTCCCATCGAAGAATGACCAATCTTGGCCAAGATTGGTCATGCGGCACTTTGATAAAGGAAATTCTGGTTTCTGAACTGTTTTCCGCAAAGAGGTTACCTAGTGATACAATCTCGCAGCACTATTCATTTATAGCAGGTATTGATACATAATTGTCTTCACAACGCACATCCCACTTATAATAATCTGTATAGTTATCCCATAACAATATATCATTGGATTCATGCCAATATTGATTCCAGTCAATTAACAGGACACAATAATCAGAAGGATTATTGGCAATTCTTCTCACAGTTTTATCAAGTGTACTATTACAATCCTTGTCCTCAATTCTAGAAAAAACAAAAGATGTGGAATTCATTAATCGAAAGTCATCTGCACAACTGCTCTGAACATAGATAGAATCAGTCCCTTTCTTTTTTATCAATATAGAATAATCACCTCTTTGGTCAGTATGCTTATAATCAAAATAGTCACACTTGTTTTTTATATCATCTTTTGTTTTACCCACATAAATACGTCCAAAATGTTGCCCTACCGATCTTTCCACTTTGATGTAGAAGCCTTCTTTTGGAATATAGTAGAGATTCTTATTTTGTGGTGTAGTATAGACTGCTATTATGATTAAAGCAATCAAGATACAGCCTAAGAAGCCAAAGAAGCCCAAAAAACAACAACCAATCAAGTTTTGTTTTACTTTCATATTATTTGCAAGACTATAATTAATCATGTTATAAGGTAATCGCATTTATTATTCTGGCTGAGCAAAAAAGGCCGACCAGAACAACTATGCTTGTACATGGGTATATCCTTCCTCGAATAATCCACATGGGCGACAAATATAAAAGAGGCTTGAATAATCAGGAAAAGCGAAATTAATATATTCATTGTCCATTTATATTTTTTTGTTTTTTTCGCTACAAAGATAAAGAGAATTTTGGTTCTACAATCAAAACCTCCTGATTTTTAACTTTATTTTCATGTTCAACCATGGGAAAGGAGATGTGAAATCGATTATCCTGCGAGGATATGTTTATTCTTTCAAGAAAGAAGCTCCATTGGATGGCGAAAGCCAAAATATTTCACCGCTGCACTACTTGCGGACGGATAGTACCATATCGCCGCAAAATTGGATTACTTGTGGACAGAAAGTACAACGACTGCAGCAATATTGTACTGCTTGTGTACACTTGATACAATCTCGTCGCAATATTGTACTACTTGTGTACACTTGATACAATCTCGTCGCAATATTGTACTGCTTGTGTACACTTGATACAATCTCGTCGCAATATTGTACTGCCTGTGTACACTTGATACAATCTCACAGCAAGATTGCACCACTTGCGTACACTTAGTACAATTCCCATCACAAAATTGTACTGCCTTTGGACACTTGATGCCATCTCGTGACAATATGGTAACGCTTGTGTACAAATAGGACCAATAATACAACTTAGAAAACGCGTAGCAATTCATTTGACGTTCATTACGCCATACGGCGTGAAACAAAACAAGCACCAATATTGTGTTCAAAATGTAGTAACCGCTGAAGATCTTTTCAAGGAATAGTTTAGTTTTTTAAGGAGAGACAATCCGTCCGGCTATAAAAGGCCTTATAGGAGAGTAAGATAGAGACCGAGCGTTCCAGTTGTTCCAGTTGTTCCAATTAATTTTAAGCATATCAAAATCGAAGACCAACCCCTTATTTATAATATATATATAATTAATATATAGATAGTTATATAAGAAAAGAAAGGTTAAATTGGACTTCTACACTATCAAAAAAATAACTGGAACAACTGGAACAATTGGAACAATTGAGTTTTACAAATCATCTAAAAGGCTGAATTACAACAAAATACAAACAAGTAGATGCTCTTTCCCTATGATGCAAAACCTTGAAAAACGACCAGAAATCATAAAAATTCTGCTCTCATAGGCATCAAAAGACATATAAAACCTCCTTGTTCCAATACTTTTCCCCATTCTCAGAGCACATTTCAGCGGGACATTTTTTCAGTATCCGGGCCTCGTTTGTAAGGAAAAGATCACCATGATGGCCCATTCAGGGGCCAATTGTGGCTGAAACAAGAGTCAATTGGAACATCTTTTCAAAGCTCTTTGCCGCGAATTCTATCCATATTCTATGCTTCGATGAAGAAAAAGGCCAAGTTATTTCTGGAAAAATAAAAAGTGAAAACTTTCTTAGTGTATAGCAGAATACCAAATAACTATCACCACCATTTGGTGAAGTAATTGGTCTAATCCATACAACATCCAATATGGTTTATGTCGATTGTCTGACAAAAATGGGAATCGGATAGATACTCGAGTTTTAGATACATCTATAACGAAATGTGAAACCAGTTCTATCATCATCAAAAACAATAGCATCTGCCATTCTACGCCATATATCAACAGACATAAACCCATCAGCACAGCATGAATAGAGGCATGAAGCACTATCGGCCATAGTTTTCTCCCGTCGGACTTTGCTCTTATCATTACTGGTAATGTCAAACAGAAATCTGCCAAATAGTGGCAAACAAGAAGAGCTATCAGCAAATAAACAACATTTGTCATACTATTATCCCAATCTAATCAGATAATGCCAAGTACACAGTTATTTCAGCAACCGAGCTACATCTTCGTCCAATAGTAGATACGTCCATATTGTCCTCCAGGTTGGCAGTCTTAGCTTCCCTTCCAAGATGAAATTATATGATCAATGGTATCAACGTCTCTTCAACGACATGCCTATTCAAACGATGCTCCCCATGGAAATGAACTACATTCTCATAGTGTTGTAGAAAGATGTCCTCACAATTGACTGTGGTGTCGTTGTCTGCAAAAAGGCCATAGACATTCACACGGTCTTCATCGGTAATGCCGTCAAATTGGTGCGCCTCCATCTCAGCGAAATGTTGGATGATTTCGGTTGTGATAGTGAAAGTAGTTTTTCCATCCTTCCGCGGATTGAAGAACTCAAAGGTGCCTTCATACAAAATATCTTTATGTTGGGGCAGATCGAACGCAGGATTAACGCAAATACGCCTAAATCCATGCATTTGTTGAGCATACATTCCACCCATACTGGTGCCAACAATCACATTGGGCTGCTCCCTTTCACATAACATCTTCAAAAAGGGTAACGCTTCTTTAGGATCAACAGGAATGTCAGGTGCGATAACAGTCCATTGAGGTAACAGTTCTCTAAGAGTTCTCACTGTACTTCCTTCTCCTGAAGAACCAAAGCCATGGAAATAAATAAGTTTTTTCATTTATAGAGTCAGTTAGCAAATTCGGTTATGCAGATGATTCTTCGCTGCAAATATAATACATTTTTCAATTCTACAATCAAAATAGCTGCTTTTTTCATCTTTTGAATGAAAAAAGCAATCAATTCATCCTTCCCAACAATCCAGCAAGTGCGTCAAGGTCAATCGGGTCGGCGTTGACGTCGAGCAAAGTGCCGTCACGGTCGATTAGCTTGTAGGTGGGATAACCTTTCACTCCGATAAATTTTTCGATGGCGTTTTGCTGCTGGTCGGGCAGGTTGTAGTGAATCACGTTTTCACCCTCCACCTTGTACTCCTTGATGACGTTCTTCCACGAATCGTCGCTGCTGCGGTTGCAGAGGTAAAGATAAACGAGGTCGAAATCTTTCAACCGCTCGTATTCCTCCTGCGAATGTTGGAGGCGCATCTTGCAGGGGCCGCACCATGTACCCCAAATGTCGACGAGGATGATTTTGCCCTTGTACGGTTCGATAATCTTACGGAGAATCTTCTCGCCTTCGCTCATGTCCTTCACGGCATCGTTCGACTTGAGATTGTCCTCATTCGAGAGCTTGCGCTGGCCTATCTGCTCATATTTGTCGTTGATGGCATGTACAGCGTTGATGGCTGCGGGCATATGGATGTGCTCGTCGGCAAAAGCAAGGATTTCTTGGCCGAGCGGCTTGCGACTCCAGTCGATGTCGTAGCGGAGGAGTTGGCAGAGCATGATGTCTTGTGCCGTCGCTGACCATTCGCGTTCGTTCATAACTTTCACCATCTGCTCCAGTTCGCGCATCCGAAACTTTTGGTGTGAGTAGTCTTCGTATTTGGGGCTTCGGTTCTGTATAGCGACAACGGCTTTCACGAAATCGTTCTTGCCAAACTCATCGTCAATTGCCTCTTGTAAGCTATCGGGAGCACTCTCCCTTTTCTCCCAATATGCAGGGAAAGCCTCGTCATACTGTCTGATAGCTTCCCTGTCCTTGGCTGACAAGTTGACGATACCGTCCTTCTCGGCCTGGTCCATGATCCATTTCATTGAATAGACAATCTTGTCCCGAGCTGCTTCTTCCAAACGGAAACGATAGTCACGGAAGAAGTGCGTGAATTCGCAGGCATCCATCGAGTAAGGTTCGGATAATTCCTTCCAGTAGCTCTCTTCCACGACCTTGCTGTATCCCTCCGGCACTTCATAGTTAGGCGCGAGATACATACCCTGGGTCAAGATGTAGGCATAGTTGGTCAATATCTTGTTTCGACAGAAAACACGATACCTTTCTGAGAGCGTGGGATGCTGGCGGCACACTTCATCCAGTTCCTGCATACTTTCTTCTGTCTGTATCTTGACGCGCTCGAGAATATCCATAACACTTCCCATCTTCTCCAAAGTATCTATTCCATATGACTTTATAGAGAGGCTATGAGCATTGACCTCGTTCTGCAAACGGGCGTTCTTTCCCATGAAGAGCTTCTTCTTTTTCTGAGGATCTATCATCAGGAAATACGTCTCGTTAGGTTCGGCCACAACTCTCACCGACCATAGGCTGCAATCCAGATAGAAGAAAGTTGTGTTCTCTATCGGCATCCTCAGCACGAAATGGCCATCTGAATCTATCGGTACCGAGAAAGATGGCTCTTCGCCTGTCAGGATATTGGCCATCATCTTTACGACAACCTCATTGCCTTTCCTCTCGTTATCATCAATCTTGTTCTTCAGCCAGTTCACGACTGCTGGCAGGGGACGTATCCATCCGATGATGGTCACGCTGTCACCCTCTGCGTAGTGGTTGTCGACAATCGTAGCGCAGGAGTCCTTCTCGGGGTAGTCGGACAGATACCAGCCGTTGTCGATAAGGCTGCAATCGAATTGCTTATCGCCGATGGTGATGTTGCGCTTGCCGTTCTGCTCGCTGCCGAGGATGATGTCGAGGCTGTCCAAATCAATTTTTGCTTGTATGATGAACGTCCCATCGCTTTCGTCCATCCTTGCGATGTCCCACACCTTGCAGTCGTAAATCACCTTGTCCTCGGTCAGACCTATCAGCCAGTCGCCCGTCTTGTCGTTGCGCCAATAGGTGTCCGATATGCCGTCGCTACTGCATCCGCAGAGTACAAAAGCTAACAACACCGATAAAAAGAAAGTAACGAGAGCTTTCTTGTTTGGATATGTGATCATCATATTTTGATTTTGATGGAATAGCAACTATCCGTCTGGCTTCCTTCAAAGCCCATCAGACGAACATTGTCGGGCTATGGTGGCAGTTGGACGTGAGACATTCCACGTCAGGACAAGCCTCTGAGATGATATCGGCGAGGAGGGAGGGAGCAATCTGCTCGGTCTCGAAATGACCGGCCTCGATGAGGAGGATGTCGGGATGGCCAAACCAACTGTGATAGTGCATTTCTCCCGTGAGATAGGCATCGGCACCCAATGACTCGGCTTCGGCGATGAAATCGCTGCCTGAGCCTCCGCAAAGGGCAAGGCGCCGGATGCTTGTAACACGGGACTCGCGGTTATAACGCAGATGGCATGCCGAAGTTGAATCGGCACCAAGGGGTGTGAGCTTTTGCTGAATGAATTGGAGCAGTTCGTGCGTCTCCATTGAGTTTGGCAAGGTACCGACGACGCCGCACTCCGACATCGGACATACATCATTCAGTTCGAGCAAAGCTGCCAAACGATGATTGATACCTCCCTGAGCCTTGTCGAGGTTGGTGTGGGCGCTGTAGATGCCGATACCATAACGGATGGCAGCCATGAGGATACGGCTGATGTAGTCGCTCTCGGGATTGACGACCTTCAGCCCATGGAAGAGCAGCGGATGATGACTCACCACCATCTGACAGTGGCGCTGATGTGCCTCCTCAATCACTTCCTCGGTGATGTCGAGACAAGTAAGGACGCAGCTGACCTCCATGCGGGGATCACCGCACTGGAGGCCAGCATTGTCATACGATTCCTGCAACTCACGAGGCGCAAAGGCTTCGATGGCGCAAGCGATGTCACAAAGATTCATTTTTCAAGGGATACTTAGGGATAAGTAGGGATATTAAGGGATAGGAAGGGACGTTAGTACTGCCTGACAAATCGGGACTCAAGATACATTCGTCCTTTAATATCCCTATAAAACCCTTCAATTCCCTTAGTATCCTTTCTACCTTACCATTTGTAAGAAAGACCGAAGCTGAGGAGCTCGGTGAACTGGAAGTAACCCCAACCCTCGCCCTTGTTGGCTGGACCTACAGAGTCGTCGAAACGAAGGTGCGTGTAGAGCTTGGTCGAGAAATACTTGTTGAGCGGCATATCGAAGGTATTCTCCCAATCGACCTCGGTATAGACGTTGTTCTTGTACTTGCCGCAGTCCCAAAGTGGAGAATAATAGGTGGCCTGGCTGCTCCATGTCAGATACTTGCTGACCTTATACTCCAAGGTAGCCTTCGAACCAACACCGAAGTCATACAGGTTGAAGTCACCGGGATGCAGGCCGAACTGGGTGCCATCGATGCGACCCTTATGCCAGACGCCATCTGGATCGTAGGCTCGACGGGGATCGCCGACAAACTTGAGGTTGTAGCCGAAGGGTGAGATGTAGATTGAGAACTTGATCTTCTCGGTCTCCTTCTTCCAGTCCATACCGACAGAAACGTTGACATAGGCAGGGTTGAGGAACTTCGAAACCTCGGTCACATCTTTCGTAGTGTTATCCTCCTGCCAGCCGGTGCAGAACTGAGTCTGTCCGATGCCCTGCAGGGTGTAGTACCAGTTCTTGGTGGCCTGGTAACCGAGCTTGGAGGTCCACTTGAGAATGTCGTTGTTGGTGATGAACGTGCGGTATTGGCTGCTGGCGTTCACAAATCCGAGCTTTGCCTCGATGGCGTTGTCCCATGCGAACTTGTTGTACTTATAATTAAAGGTGTAGTCAGCCGTTCCGAGCAGGGCGAAGCTTGACACGCCACCCTTGTACCAGTTCTTCGAGACATAGCCCTGAGTGAACTGCAGGCTGGCATTGCCCGACTTGGTCCAATGCTTGTTGGCATCTTCGGCAGCATCTTCTGCCATTACATTCATTGTTGCCATCGACAGAACGATGGCCGAAAGAATCAGTTTTTTCATAATTTTATTGTTTTAGTTATGAATTTTGAACAATCTTGATTTTTGTCAAATACCAAACGCAAAATTAGGACATTTATTCCTTATTTGCAAAAAAAATTGATAAAACGACAAAAAAATTTGGTTTTTTAGCTTTTTTGTCCTATCTTTGCAACCGCTAAAAGACAAAAGATGCTATATAAACGTCCGCCCAGGCGGCTTGATTTACTCGGCCGAATGGGAATGGTGACCAGAGGTTATGACAAAATTACGTCATGACCAATGGTTTAGACCAAAAACGACGGGTATATGGCTTTTTTGTGTCCCCATAATAATTGTTAATTATCAATTGTTAATTGTTATTTTTATAGTATTATGCCAAAGATTGAAAAAGAACTCAGTGTAGAAGAGAAGCTGGCTAACCTTTACAAGCTGCAGCTTTATGTTTCGGAAATCGACCGTATCAAGGGCCTGCGTGGCGAGCTGCCACAGGAGGTTGAGGATATGGAGCACGAAGTGGAGGACCTGAACAACCGTATCAGCAAGTTCAACGAGGACATCGAAAACTGCCACCACAAGATCCAGGAGATGCAGGAGAAGATCTCCCAGGCTGAGGAGCTGATTGAGCAGTACACCCGTCAGCAGGACGACGTGCAGAACAACAAGCAGTATGAGTTCCTGACCAAGGAGATCGAGTACCAGGGTCTGGAGATCGAACTGGCCAACAAGCGTATCCGCGAGAACCTCGATCAGATTGCCTTGCTCGAAGAGCGCGAAGCCAACTGCCGCAAGGAAGTGGAGGAGCGCCGCACCGACCTCGAGACCAAGAAGGGCGAACTGGACGAAATCATCGCCGAAACCCGCAACGAGGAGGAAGTGATGCGCGAAAAGGCCAAGAAAATCGAGAACTCGATGACCGACAAGAACCTGATGAGCATGTTTACACGCATCCATCGCAAGGCTCACAACGGCCTGGCCATTGTGCCCATCGAGCGCGAGTCGTGCTCGGGCTGCTTCAACAAGGTTACGCCTCAGCGTCAAATTGACGTTAAACGCCGCAAGAAGATTATTACCTGCGAGTACTGTGGTCGCATCCTCATCGACGAAGAACTGGCCAACCAGAACGAGATGCGTCGCCGCAAGAAGGGTCTGCTTGCTAGTCTTTAATCAGCATAATGCCGACAAACAACTTCAACAATAACGGCGGAGCCGCATCAAACCGCCGCAGCACGAGGACCCAGGCTCCCCAACAACCTGCACTGGGCAAGGTACAGCCTCAGGCCATAGAGGTCGAAGAGGCTGTGCTCGGTGCCCTTATGCTCGAAAAGGATGCCTATTCGGTCATCTCCGACCTGTTGAAACCCGAGTCGTTCTACGACCACAAGCACCAGCTGATCTTCGCAGCCATCCAGGAACTGGCATTCAACCAGGAACCCATCGACATGCTGACGGTGACCAACCGCCTGAGACTGAACGGCACCCTGGCTGAGGTGGGTGACGCCTACTACATTGCCACCCTCACCGGCAAGGTAGGCTCGGCCGCCAACATCGAATATCACGCTCGCATCATTGCACAGAAGTCCCTGGCCCGCCAGCTGATCAACTATGCCGGCAAACTCGAGACACAGGCCTTCGACGAGACTACCGACATCGAAGCCTTGATGCAGACGGCCGAGGGCGAGCTCTTCCAACTCTCGCAGCATAACATCAAGAAGGACGTTGTACAGATCGACCCCGTCATTCAGGAAGCCCTCAAGAAAATCGAGCAGGCAGCAAACCGCGAAGACGGTCTGTCAGGTCTGCCCTCGGGCTATCATGACCTCGACAAGATCACATCCGGATGGCAGAACACCGACCTGGTGATCATCGCGGCCCGTCCGGCGATGGGCAAGACCGCCTTTGTGCTCTCGATGGTCAAGAACATGGCCGTCGATTACAACATCCCCGTGGGCATGTTCAGCCTCGAGATGAGTAACCTGCAGCTCGTGAACCGTCTGCTTCAGAACGTCTGCGAAATCACGGGCGAGAAAGTGAAGAGCGGCAGGTTGTCAACCGAAGAATGGACCCAGCTGACCACACGCATCAGCCGCCTGCAGGGCGCTCCCATATTTGTGGATGATACGCCCGGTCTGTCTGTCTTCGAGTTGCGCACCAAGGCTCGCCGTCTGGTGCGTGAGCATGGCGTCAAGATCATCATGATCGACTACCTGCAGCTCATGACAGCCGCCGGCATGCAGTTTGGTTCGCGCGAGCAGGAGGTTTCGACCATCTCGCGTTCGCTCAAGGGTCTCGCCAAGGAACTGAACATCCCGATCATTGCGCTGTCGCAGCTGAACCGTGGCGTCGAGACACGTCAGGGCGAAGGCAAGCGTCCTCAGCTCGCCGACCTCCGCGAGTCGGGTGCCATCGAACAGGATGCCGACATGGTGTGCTTCATTCACCGCCCCGAATACTACAAGATCTACGAGGACGAGAAGGGCAACGACCTGCGCGGTCTTGCTGAAATCATCATTGCCAAGCATCGTAGCGGCTCGGTGGGTGACATCAAGCTGAAGTTCCGTGGCGAATTCGTTCGATTCCAGAACATGGACGAGGACACCAGCCTCGACTCTACCCTGACCCCATGGAATGGAAGCAAGGAACTGAAATCCCGAATGAACGACGAACACCGACCTGACATGACCCAACAGCCCACAAGCTTCGATGTGCCAACGCCGGGAGGTTTCGACGATACTCCACCTGAAGATGCCCCGTTCTAAAGGCTTTCGGAATATTCCTGGGGTTTCCGATATTTCGGAATTACGGAAGTACGATATTCCGGTATTCCGGTATCACGATATTCCGATATTCCGCTATCCCGAAATAACGTCATCCCAAAATACCGTTATAACGCCATTCCGCCCTATAAATAGAAGAATAGAAGAATGAAAATAACAAACAAGATAGGTTTTACGTCGGTGGTGCTGGCCTTGTTGACCGGACATGCTGCTGCACAGGAGGTAGTTGCTCCCAACTATCGCGAGATACGCACATCGATCCAGAACAGCAAGAGCCCGAACTACTATCCGCTGCTCATGAAGCGCTATCTCGAGAACGATACGACGCTCACTCTTGAGCAGTACCGCTGCCTCTACTACGGCTTCACCCTCCAGGAGGACTTTGTCCCCTATCACAAGGAGAGGGAGAAACTTTTCGAGATACGGCGCGAACTGGTCAACACAAATGGCAGCAAGATGGCTTGTGCCGAGGCCATCAAGGTGGCACATGCAGCCCTCGAAGACGATCCTTTCGACCTGCTCGCCATTTCGACCCTTTCGTTCTCCTACCTGGAACTAAAGGATACGGTAAGCTACACGCTGTGGAACAACAAGCAGGATGCCCTGCTCGATGCCATCGTTTCGAGCGGTGACGGCAACAACGTCGATGATGCAATTCACGTCATCAACCTGGAACATGAGTACGAGGTGCTGAACCGCCTCGGCCTTCTCATCGAATCCGACTCGCTTTGCAACGATCATGTCGAATATCTGAAGGTGCAGCCCAATGCCGAAGAGGTACGAGGTGTCTATTTCAACTTCGGTGCCTGCCGACAGGCTTACCTCAAGAAGTATGAATGATGATTCGGGAGCTTTGTGGACAAGATATTCTCGAGAGGCTAGACTTTCTAGATTCTCTAGAGCCTCTAGTAATTCCAGATAATCTAGAGGTTTAAAATAACAAGTTGGGGGCGTATCACGCAATGGTGACACGCCCCCAACTTTTAGGAATTAGCATTTACTTCGAAAGATCGACTGCGAAGTAGCCCACACGGCCCTGGGCCGTCACGGCTGCTATGAACATTACCGGATCCTGATCTGCCGAACGCTTGGTGGTGAGCTGGTTGAAGATATTCTCGATATCCTTGTCGCTCTTGACAGCCTGATCGTTGATCTTGATGATGACCATCTTCTCACGCAGACCTGCACGATAGAAGAGTCCATTGGTCTCAAGCTTATCGATCTGAACGCCTGTGCGCACACCATAGCGGATGAGTTCCTGGGCCGTAAGGTTCTTGAACGTTGCGCCAAGCTTGTCGATGCCCTTGGTCTGGATAACATCGGTGTTGCCCTTGGTGTTCTTGAGCGTAACGGTGAAGTTCTTCGTGTCACCCTTGCGATCGATAACAACCTTCACCTTGTCGCCTGGACGATAACGGGCAATCTCGCCCTGAAGCTGTGCCATCGTATTGATGGTTGTACCATTTACCGATGTGATGACATCGCCAGGCTTGATGCCGGCCTCAGCAGCGCCACCATCCTCCGAAACCTGATCGACATAGACGCCTTCGTTGACCTTCAGGTCCTTCTGGCTGACAACATCGGCATTCACGTCGCCACCAATGATGCCGAGCAATGCACGCTGCACGGTACCATATTGCTTCAGGTCGGTAACCACCTTGCTGACAATACTCGATGGAACGGCGAAGGAATAGCCGGCATAGTTGCCTGTCTGGGAATAGATGGCCGTGTTGATGCCGACAAGTTCACCAGCCGTATTGACCAGGGCTCCGCCTGAGTTACCCGGATTCACGGCAGCATCGGTCTGGATGAAACTCTCGATACCCATCTTGCTGTTGCCGACGCTGATGCTACGGGCCTTGGCGCTGACGATACCGGCTGTAACGGTACTGGTCAGATTGAACGGATTGCCGACGGCAAGTACCCATTCGCCAATCTTCAGCGCATCGCTCTGTCCCATGGGGATGGTCGGAAGATCCTTGGCATCAATCTTGATCAAGGCAATGTCGGTGGTGGGATCGGTACCGATAATCGTGGCTGTGAACTGACGACGATCGTTGAGGGTAACGGTCAGTTCGTCGGCCTTGTCAATCACGTGATTGTTGGTCACGATATAGCCATCGCTCGAAATAATCACGCCCGAACCGGCGCCCACTGGAGTAGGATCGCTGGACTGTGGTTCCTGCTGGCGCTGACCGCGCTGGCCGAAGAAGAAGTCGAAGAAAGGATCGTTCATGCCACCGAACGACTGGGCCTGGCGTACCTGCTTGTTGGTGATGCCGACAACGGCATTGACCGTCTTTTCGGCTGCACGCGTGAAATCGTTATCTGTTACCGAACCTGTCGATGTGGTGAAGAATCCCGCTGGGGTAAGCGAAATCGAAGAATCCTCCTGGGCCAAACCGCCCATCCTGCTATTCTCCATAACCTTAAATGTGACAGCGGCTGTGACACCGCTCACAACAACCATTGCTCCTAAGAGCTTTAAAACATCACTTGTTTTCATAACTTTTATTGTTTGTTTTTGTTTTTACTTTTTGCTTTTTGTCCTATTTGACGCTGCAAAGATACACAAGTTTAACCGAATTAAGTTAAAATGGGACAAAATTTTAACATTTTCTATTAAAAAAGGGGCCAAGATTTAAAATTTTGTACTCCGTTTACATTCATTTTAAATTATTTTGCGTATCTTTGCGCGCGCAGTAGGCACGTCTGTCGCTCACGCTGTCAACGCGTGAGAGGAAAGTCCGGGCAGCATAGGGCTCCATGCCGGTTAATGGCCGGTAGGCGGCGACGTTTAGGACAACGTAACAGAAAATAACCGCCCCGCAAGGGGTAAGGGTGAAAAGGCGAGGTAAGAGCTCACCGCACACTTGGTAACAAGGCGTGGCTGTACGTCCCATGGGTTGTAAGATCATGTATACTGGTGGTTGGCATGTGTCGCTTGCGATACTATGTCCATGAAGGGCGGCCCGTCCGAGCCAGGGGGTAGATTGCTAAAGTGCGTCAGTAATGGCGAACTCAGATCAATGGCAGACAACTGTCGTCCAGACAGGCACAGAACCCGGCTTATATGCCTACTGCATTTTTTTAGGAATTCAAATGGCGGACAAGGACAAGCCCACGACAACATACGAAAAGGTAGCACGGCGGCTGGTGAACGGACAACTGCAATCTGCGTTGACGTTAATCAGCAAGCAATGTGCTATGGAGTCACGCCTCTACAGCATCGGCGAAGAGGCCGACACGCTGCAGAAGGACTACGACCGCATGCTCGACTTCCTGGCCAAGGGCACACACGACCCCAAGCTGCAGGAACAGCACGACATCCTGCTGGAGCGCGCCTGGCGACTCGCCGAAAGCCTCTACGATGCCCAGGTTCCAGCCAAACTGCCTTTCGAGGAACCCATCCTGATGCTACTGGAACGCCTCCAGGCCGAGCCAGACAGCGACAAGCACCTGAACCACCTCTTCGAGCAACTGGCCGAAAGCCGTCACCTGACCAAAGCCGAACGCAAGGCGATGCACCAGGCGTTGCTCGACGAGAACATCCCCGAATATGTGCGCGCCACCCTCCTTTCGGCCATCACCCTTCACCTCACGCAGAGTTTCGATGCCCGTATGGTGGAAGACCTCTACACCTATACGCTCGACGACCAGCCTGTGCAGCTTCAGATGCAGGCTTGGATCACATTGGTCTTTGTTGCGCTGATCCACACCCATCGCATTGAACACCTGCCCCGCCTGCGCGAACAGTATCAGTTCATTTGCGAAAGTGCACCCGACCTGCTCTTCAATCTGCAGATTGCCCTCCTGCAATGCCGCGAAGCATTCACCTTCGACAAGAAGCTGCACAAGATCATCGACCAGGATGGCGAAGAGGAGGAGCTGAGCGAACAGGAACGTGTCCGTGAGTTCTTCGAATTCATTACCGAAGGCATTGACACCACCCTTTCGATGTTCTCCCATCTCAAGAAGATCTCGTTCTTCAGCGGCGATGGCACACGCCACCATTGGTTCGAACCGTTCTGCCTCGAACAACCCGATATCAAGGCCATCCTCGACGAGAATCCCAAGGCATTGCCGTGGTCGCGGATGCTGTTGCAATCGGTGGCGCAATGCAATACCGACAAGTACGGCTCGTTCCTGACGATGCAGGCCTACAACAAGGACCTGATGGCCACCATCAGCGAGAAGCTGGAAGAGAAAGGCATGAAGTTCGACGACATCCTGCCGCCCAGCCCGCTCTACGTCATGCGTAATTACCTGCACGACCTCTTCCGCTACTGCAACATGCACCCCAAGGGCCAGACGATGCGCCATCCGCTCTTCGAACGCGACCTCGACATGAGCCAGAACAAATGGCTCAGCGCGGGTGTCAGTCATCCCGACCAGCTGAAGAAGACCGCCGAATTTCTCTTCCGCAAGGAACGTTGGGACGAAGCCTGCGTCACCTACGCCACGTTGCTCAAGCATGAGGTGACCGAAGAGACGATGCAGAAGCTCTATTACTCGATGTCGCATAGCGAAAGCAGCTCCGACAACCGCAAGGCCTTGCAGACGCTCATCAAATGCAACGTGCTCTTCCCGGGCAACAAATGGACGCTCCGTCATCTGGCCGATGCTTATCACGAGGCCGAAGAATACCAGTTCGAAGGGCAGGTGCTGCACGAGGCGCTGGAACATCATCCCGACGACCCCACCCTGTTGATGCGTCTCGGACGTTGCCTGACCTGCCAGGACCGCATCGACGAAGCCATCGAGATTCTCTACAAGGCCGACATCCAGAAGGAGGGGCAGTTGCGCGTCCACCGGGAACTGGCGAATGCACTCTTCCTGACGGGCGACCATACCCGTGCCGAGAAATTCATCCGCATGGTATTGAGCCGTCCCGAACCCAGCGGAGATGACTTCATCCTGGGTGGGCACATCGCCCTGCAGGGGGAGGATATTCCCCTGGCCCTCGATCGCTATAGGAAGACCGATGACTACACCTATGCCTACAACGGCATCCTCAGCGACAAGAAGAAGCTCATCCGGGCCGGCATTCCAGAGAACATCATTCAGCTGGTGATGGAACTCCTGCTGCGAGAATTGTATAATGAAAAGTAAAAGGAAACCCTATAATAACCCATAACAAGACAAATGGAATACAACTTCAGAGAAATCGAGCCCCGTTGGCAGGCTCATTGGGTCAAGGATCGGACCTACCAGGTCGAGATTGACCACCAGAAGCCCAAGTACTATGTGCTCGACATGTTCCCCTATCCTTCGGGAGCGGGTCTTCACGTAGGTCACCCACTCGGCTACATCGCATCGGACATCTTCTCTCGCTACAAGCGCCTGTGTGGCTTCAACGTGCTCCACCCGATGGGCTACGACGCCTACGGTCTGCCCGCTGAGCAATACGCCATCCAGACGGGCCAGCATCCGGCCATCACCACCGAAAAGAATATCGCACGCTACCGCGAGCAGCTCGATCGCATCGGCTTCTGCTTCGACTGGAACCGCGAAGTTCGCACCTGCGACCCCAGCTACTACAAATGGACCCAGTGGGCCTTTGCCCAGATGTTTGAGGCATATTATGACAACGATGCACAGAAGGCCAAACCCATTGCTGACCTTGTGGCACGATTTGAGGCCAATGGCAGCAAGGGAGTGAATGCAGCCTGCACCGTTGAGCTCGACTTCACAGCAGAAGCCTGGAAGGCCAAGAGCGAGGTAGAGAAGCAGCAGACCTTGATGAACTACCGCATCGCCTATCTGGGCGAGACGATGGTGAACTGGTGTCCCATGCTCGGCACCGTGCTGGCCAACGACGAGGTGGTCAATGGCGTGAGCGAACGAGGCGGCTATCCGGTCGAGCAGAAGCTCATGCGCCAATGGTGCCTCCGCGTCTCGGCCTATGCCCAGCGTCTGCTCGACGGACTGGAGACCATCGACTGGACCTACGCCCTGAAGGAGACCCAGCGCAACTGGATCGGACGTTCGGAAGGCACCGAGGCACAGTTCAAGGTAGTGCCCAACGACAACCCGCAGACACTTACAGCCGACGGAAAGCCTCTCGAGTTCACCATCTTCACCACACGTGCCGACACCATGTTCGGCGTTACCTTCATGGTACTTGCCCCTGAAAGCGAATACGTGCAGATGGTCACCACATCCGATCACAAGGCCGAGGTGGAGGCTTACCTCGACAAGTGCAAGCACAAGACCGAACTGGAGCGCCAGGCCGGACACGAGGTGACGGGCGTCTTCAGCGGCGCCTACGCCATCAACCCCATCACGGGCGACGAGATACCGATCTGGATTGCCGAATACGTACTTGCCGGCTACGGCACGGGTGCCATCATGGCTGTTCCCGCCCATGACTCGCGCGACTGGGCCTTTGCCAAGCACTTCAACCTGCCCATCATCCCGCTCATCGAAGGCGACTATGACCTCAACGAGGGTTCGTTCGATGCCAAGGAAGGCATCATGAAGAACTCGTCGAACGCCGAACTCAGCCTCGATGGTCTCTGCGTCAAGGACTCCATCGAAGCCATGAAGCAGTATGTCACCCGCAAGGGACTGGGTCGCGTAAAGGTTAATTACCGTCTGCGCGATGCCATCTTCAGCCGCCAGCGCTACTGGGGCGAGCCCTTCCCCATCTATTATAAGGATGGTATGCCTTATGTGCTGCCCGAAGAGTGCCTGCCGCTCCAGCTGCCCGAAGTGAAGAACTTCAAGCCCACTTCGACAGGCGAACCTCCGCTCGGCAACGCACAGATCTGGGCCTGGGACGAAGCCAACAGGAAGGTTGTGGACAAAGCCTTGATCGACAACAAGACCGTCTTCCCGCTCGAACTCTGCACTATGCCAGGCTTCGCAGGTTCATCGGCCTACTACACCCGTTACACCGACCCGCATAACGACGAGGCACTCGTCAGCCACGAGGCCAACGAGTATTGGGACAACGTTGATCTTTATCTCGGAGGCTCGGAGCACGCTACAGGTCACCTCATATACAGCCGCTTCTGGAACAAGTTCCTCAAGGACTGGGGTGTAGTGAAGAGCGAGGAACCCTTCAAGAAACTCATCAATCAGGGTATGATTCAGGGAAGCAGCCGTTTCGCCCTGCGTTTGAAGGGTACCCAGAAGTACGTCAGCGCCGACATTGCCGCAGAATATGGTGAATGTGATCCCGTCCATGTAGATGTGAACTTCGTCAATGGCCTGGAAATGGACGTCGAGAAGTTCCACCAGTGGACGCCCGAGTTCAAGGACGTGGAGGTAATCTGCAATGCCGATGGCAAGTTCATCACGACTGCTGCAGTCGAGAAGATGTCGAAGTCGAAATACAACGTGGTCAATCCCGATGACATCTGCGAGCGCTATGGTGCCGACACGCTGCGTCTCTACGAGATGTTCCTCGGTCCCATCGAGCAGTCGAAGCCCTGGGACACCGCAGGTATCGATGGAGCCTTCCGCTTCCTCAAGAAGTTCTGGAATCTCTATCAGAATCCGGTTTCCGACGATGCCCCTTCTGCCGAGAACCTCAAGTCGCTGCACAAGCTGATCAAGAAGGTGACGGGCGACATCGAGCAGTTCTCGTACAATACCGCCATTTCGGCATTCATGGTGGCTGTCAATGAGCTCACCCAGCAGAAGTGCAGCAGCAAGGCTATCCTCGAACCACTCGTCGTGCTCATCGCTCCCTTTGCTCCACACATCGCCGAAGAACTCTGGCACCAGTTGGGCAATACAACGACCGTTTGCGATGCTGCATGGCCCAAGTGTGAGGAAAAGTACCTCGTCGAAAGCACCATCAAATACCCCGTCCAAATTGGTGGCAAGATGCGCTTCACCATCGACATCCCCGCCGATGCCACCTCCGACGAAGTACAGGCCGCTGTCCTCTCGCATCCCGATGCCCAGAAGTGGATCAACGGCAAGACCGTTCGCAAGTTCATCTTCGTTCCCAAGAAGATCGTCAACCTCGTCGTGGGCTAAGATCTATTGGTCGAAACGAAAAAAATGAAAAAAAAATAAAATGAGAAAGTGACAACCTCAAACGGGGTTGCCACTTTTTTTTCTAACCATAAAAACCAAAATCAATGGGATAATAACAGATAGACAAGCAATAGAGCACCAATAGCATAACTGAACGCATTGGCTATCTGGGTTGCAATAAGGGTTTTCTTGAATGTATATTGCTTTTTGAGGATTTTATGATTAATCCATAGCTCAATGAGAACGGAAAGGATCAATGCCGCAAAATAGTAGATGACCAATCCCCATAACGCCTGAGAGCTATGAACATCGACTTCGTGCCGAGAGACCCAAGGGAACCAGACAACGAGCCACCATCCACCGTTCAAGGCCATGGAAACGATGATGCCAAAAAGACCGCTGACAACATTTGACACGACTGCCGATTTGTAAACCAACCCGTTATATATCTTTCGAGTCAGATACAAGCTCATCAGGAATGCCTCTGCCAAAATAACGAAAGCCATAAAAAGCCAACCTGGTGGAAGAAAGGCATAAAGACCAAAGGATACGTTCAGAAGTTTCATGGGCATTAATATTTATATTCTACTCCATATGAGTCCTTGGAGGGTTCTTACTTGGGAACCTGGAGGGTTCCTTCGGCTGCAAAGATAAAGGGAATTTTCAAATTGCGCAAATCAGGAACTCATTTTTCTACTTTTTTTAGTATTTGGACTCTTATTTTCTTCTTTTTTAGCATATAGTATGCGGATGTCTTGCCATTAGTACAACAATTGAGAAAAAAGACAAAGAGGGCATGCCAGGTCGATGAACGACTGCTGACACGCCCTCCTTTATATTATATAATGTGTAGTTCGATTAGAACTCAGCCGACTTGGGAGTACGGGGGAAAGGAATGACGTCGCGGATGTTCTGCATGCCGGTGACGAAAAGGATGAGGCGCTCGAAGCCGAGTCCGAAACCTGCGTGGGGGCAGGAACCGAAGCGACGGGTGTCGAGATACCACCACATATCCTTCATCGGGATGTGACGCGTAGTGATCTCGTTCATGAGCTTGTCGTAGTTCTCCTCACGCACCGAACCACCGATGATCTCGCCAATCTGTGGGAAGAGGACATCGGTACCCTGTACGGTCTCCTCCATCTCCTCGCCATTGAAGACAGGCTTCTCAGCATCAATCTTCATGTAGAACGACTTGATCTTCTTCGGGTAATTGGTCATGATGACAGGCTTCTTGAAGTACTCCTCGACAAGGAAACGCTCGTGCTCGGAAGCAAGATCGTCGCCCCAGTTGCAGGGGAACTCGAATTTCTTGCCGTCCTTGATAGCCTGCTGCAGGATCTCGATACCCTTCGTATAAGGCAGATGCACGAAACTGTCCTTCAGCACCCCTTCGAGACGCTCGATGAGCGTGGGATCGATGAGCTTGTTGAGGAACTCGAGCTCCTCGCGACAGTTATCGAGGGCCCAACGTACGCAATGCTTGATGAAGTCCTCTTCGAGGGCCATCAGGTCGTCCATGTCATAGAAGGCAACCTCTGGCTCAATCATCCAGAACTCAGCCAGATGGCGTGGCGTATTGGAATTTTCTGCACGGAAGGTAGGACCAAAGGTGTAAATCTGTCCCAATGCCGTGGCTCCCAGTTCGCCTTCAAGCTGACCGGAAACGGTGAGCGACGTCATCTTGCCGAAGAAGTCGTCATCATAGATGATGGAACCGTTCTCGTCCTTCTTAAGGTCGTAGAGGTTCTTGGTGGTCACCTGGAACATCTGGCCTGCACCCTCGCAGTCGCTGGCGGTGATGAGAGGCGAGTGGAAATAATAGAAGCCATGCTCATGGAAATACTGGTGGATGGCAATGGCCATGTTGTGGCGAATGCGGAGGATACAACCGAAGAGGTTGGTGCGTGGACGCAGATGTGCCTTCTCGCGGAGGAATTCCATAGAGTGACCCTTCTTCTGGAGCGGATACTCATTGGGATCGCAGTCACCAAGCACCTCGATGGTGCTGGCCTGGATCTCGCACTTCTGGTTGCCGCCCTGGCTTGCCACAAGTTTGCCCACGACCTTAAGGCAGGCACCTGTGGTGATGCGCTTCAGGAGTTCTTCGTCGAACTTGGCAACGTCGGCGACAATCTGCACGCCTGAAACGCAGGAACCATCATTGAGAGCAATAAATTTGATGACCTTGTTGCCACGCATCGAACGGACCCATCCGCACACGGTGACTTCACGGTCGAGGACCTCCGACTTCAGGAGACCTTTGATGATTTCTCTTTTCATTGTTGTTAAGCCGTTATGCCGGAATACCGTTAAACAGGAATACCGGAATTACGTAATAACGTAAAAAAGGTTCTTAAAAACTTATTCGAATGCGCCCATCTTCAGCATGCTGACCTCCTGCTGGGTGAGGTGACGCCAGCGACCACGGGGCAGGTTCTTCTTGGTGAGGCCTGCGAAATAGACGCGGTCGAGCTTTACGACACGATAGCCGAGGTGCTCGAAGATACGACGCACGATGCGGTTCTTGCCCGAGTGGATCTCGATACCAACCTGGTTCTTGTCCTCTTCGTTGGCATAAGCAATAGCATCAGCATGGATAGGACCATCGTCGAGCTCGATGCCTGCAGCGATACGAGCCAGATCGGTCTCGGCCACATCCTTGTCGAGCCATACGTGATAGATCTTCTTCTTGATGTACTTGGGATGGGTGAGCTTCGAAGCCAGGTCACCGTCGTTGGTGAGAAGCAGCACACCAGTGGTGTTGCGGTCGAGACGACCAACGGGATAGATGCGCTCGCGACTTGCATTGCGTACCAGATCCATCACGGTCTGGCGGCCCTGTGGGTCATCGCTGGTAGTAACAGTATCCTTTGGTTTGTTGAGAAGCACATAGACCTTGCGCTCGAGGCTTACGGGCTGGTCGTTGAAGGTCACCTGATCCTTGCGGGTCACCTTGGTGCCGAGTTCGGTAACGACCTCTCCGTTTACCTTCACCAGACCTGCTGTGATGTGCTCGTCGGCCTCACGACGCGAGCAGACACCGGCATTGGCCAGGTACTTGTTGAGACGCAGTTCCTCATTCGGATCGACAATAGCCTCGGTGTATTCCACCGGACGATGAGGATTGTAGGCCTGCTTGCGATTGAACTTCTGCTTGGTGGGACGTCCGTAGCCACCCTGCTGGGGACGACCATAGCCACCCTGCTGGGGACGGCCATATCCACCCTGCTGGGGACGACCATATCCACCCTGCTGGCGACCATATCCACCCTGCTGGGGACGGCCATATCCACCTTGCTGGGGACGACCATATCCACCCTGCTGGCGACCGTAGCCACCCTGCTGAGGACGACCATATCCACCCTGCTGGGGACGCTGGTAGCCGCGCTGCTGATAGCCACCCTGGGGCTGATAGTTCTGGTTGAAACCTTCCTGGGGCTGCTGGCCCTCCTGCTGAGGCTTGCCCTCCTGAGGTGCCTCGGGCTGGGGCTGCTGATAGCCCTGATTGTCATTGTAGCGCTGATAGTTGTTATTGGGGCGCTGGGGACGCTGATAGCTCGGATAGCCGCCCTGCTCGCCCTCCTGGGGATAACGGCGATAGCCGCCCTGGGGACGCTGGGGACGCTGGTAGCCCTGATAGCCGCCCTGCTGGGGATAACCACCTTCGTTGTCGCGCTGGGGGCGCTGATAGCCCTCGCCATCCATCGAAGGACGCTGGTAGCCGCCGCGGGTGTAGCCACCTGCATTACGGGTGTAGCCGCCATTGCGGGTGTAGCTGTTGCGGCCATATCCGCTATAGTCATTTGCTCCTCCGCGCTGATAAGAATTACGTGACTGTGGGTCGAATGTTGCTGCGTTACCGAAGCGGCTCTCGCCGATTCTGGGACGACGCTTAGGTGCCTGTGGCGCACCTTCTGGGGCAGAACCACCCTCCTGTGGGGTGTTTGCCTGTGGGTTCTGATTTTCTTCCATAATAATTTAAATGCCTGTGTAGTTTGATGGAGAAAGCGCATGCAACTCTGCTTTCACTGACTCCGATACGGTTAATGATTCAATAAATGCTGAAATAGTTTGTTCGTTCATGCCTGTGTTGACGCGGGTCAGGGCCTTCAGCGTCTCATAGGGCTTTGGATAACCTTCACGGCGAAGGATAGTCTGGATGCCCTCGGCGACTACAGCCCAAGCATTGTCCAGGTCACGACGAATGGCAGCCTCGTTGAGGAGAAGCTTGCCGAGGCCCTTCTTCGTTGATGCCAGTGCGATGAGCATATGGCCCATGGGGACACCCACGTTGCGAAGGACCGTAGAATCGGTAAGATCACGCTGCAGACGGCTTACCGGGAGTTTTGTCGCAAGGTGTTCGAGGATGGCATTGGCGATGCCAAGGTTGCCCTCAGAGTTTTCGTAATCGATAGGGTTGACTTTGTGCGGCATAGCACTCGAACCTACTTCGCCAGCCTTGATCTGCTGCTTGAAGTATTCCATCGAGATGTATTGCCAGAAGTCACGGTCGAGGTCGAGCAGGACCACATTGATGCGACGCATGGCGTCGAAAAGGGCCGCAAGGTTGTCATAGTTCGAAATCTGGGTGGTCCATTCTTCGCGCTCGATGCCGAGACGATCGTGGAGGAACTTGTTGCCGAAGGCACGCCAGTCGCGGTCTGGATAGGCGATGTGATGGGCATTGAAATTGCCCGTAGCACCACCGAACTTGCCGCTGATCTTCACCTGCTTGAGAGTTTCGAGCTGCTGGTTCAGACGATAGACAAAAACCATCACCTCCTTGCCAAGTCGTGTGGGCGAAGCCGGCTGGCCATGGGTGCGTGCCAGCATGGGGATGTCCTTCCATTCCTCGGCATAGCGGGCCAGGATGTCAATCACTTCCTGGAGTGCGGGAATATAGACCTCGTAGATGGCCTCCTTGATGCTCATGGGCACCGACGTGTTGTTGATGTCCTGGCTGGTAAGGCCAAAGTGGATAAACTCCTTGTACTTCTCGAGGCCCAGCTTGTCAAATTCTTCTTTGAGGAGATACTCTACAGCCTTCACGTCGTGGTTGGTCACCTTCTCGATGTCCTTCACACGCTGTGCTTCGGTGGGTGTGAAATACTGATAGAGGGAGCGGAGCTGGTCGAAGACACGCTTATCGACATCGGCCAGCTGGGGCAATGGGAGTTCACAGAGAGCGATGAAGTATTCGACCTCCACCCGAACGCGGTACTTGATGAGTGCGAACTCGGAGAAATAGTCGCTCAGGACCTCCGTCTTGGTATGATAACGTCCATCAATTGGCGAAACGGCCGTCAGGGGACTGAATGAAAATTCCATTTTTAATTTGAAAGGGAGTAAGTTAAAAAAGGTGTGCTAAAGCTTATTTCCAGAGATGGAGACCGACGTTGAAGATAAGGGCACTGACTCGGGCCGTACTTCCCTCGATGACGTCGTTCCAGACACCCGGCATATAATCGACGCCCAGCGAAAGATGCTTCCAGTCATACCCGATTCCGACCACCGGTCCCAGATCCCAGTTCTGGGCATCATCGTACGAACCTACGAAACGAGAGACATAGAGACCTGCATCCAGCGAAATGCGGCTCTTATAGGTCAATGGGATGAAATAGCGGTACTTGCCTCCGACCATAATCTCGTTCATATGAATCTGCTCGGTCAGGTCATAGCGCTGCTGGCGGCCGTAGCCCAGCCCCATATCGTGATAGAAGTCCTTCTCACCACCGAACTGTGCATAGCTTGCGCTCACTCGGAAGCCGTGATGCTTCTTCTTGTTATAGTCCCAGGCAAAACTGAATGCGTAGGAATCGCGTGTATTCTGATAGGCACCCGTCATTCCAAAGGTTTCCCCCGTGAATCGGTCGCGCGCCAACCAGCTATGCACATAGCCAGCCGACAGGGTGAACGAGTTTCCATAAAAGTAATTGATGGCACGTGCTTCACGCTTGGCCTGCTCCTTTTTTGTGAATCGTTGTGCGAAAGTAGGCATCGCAACAACCATCATAATGACAAGTAGGAAAACTGATCTCTTCTTAATATGCATATATCACTTTGTAACAGATAACAGACAACCTGCTGCTCTATTTTATATTTAATAATAATATGAGGGCGCAAAGATAGTGATTTTTCGAGCAGATTGCAAATCGTAGGGGGCCTTTTAACTTACTATAACCCCATAACAGGGACGAATGGCATTTTGTGATTACAAAAACGCGCAAAGACTCACGCCTCTGCGCGTTCTGTGTGTTGTTATCGAAGGATGGTGGAGCAGGTTTTTACTTGCCACCAATCTTGTCTGCTGACTTGCCGCCAAAGATGTTCAGAAGCACACCGGCAACAACAAGAACGAAGCAAACACCAAGAATAATGGTATTCAGACCAGCATCCTGAAGTGCTTCAGTATAGAAACTGATAGCCAGAACTACAACAACGATAAGGATGAGGATTGATCCTCCATACTGCTTAAGAGCTCTCATAATGTATTGTTTTGTGTTTTTAAAATGTATTTTCGACTTATATTTTGGGGCAAAGTAACAAAAAAAAACAATACGTTGGTCAAAAAAACCGAAAAAAATGCTTGATTTAACGAAAAAAAGCATATCTTTGCCCCGAAATTACAAAAAAACAGCATTTTTTACATCATAAATCGACGAAATCGAGGTTCCAGTGAGGAGCCGAACAAAACTATATGAAGGTCCTTTATTTCTTTTATCAATGGCTCATCTTTGTGCCACTTCTTGTTATAATATCCATTTTTGCCTCACTTGCCACCAGCATAGGATGTCTGCTTGGCAACAAGAATTTCTGGGGCTATTGGCCGGGAGTCATCTGGGCGCGGTGCATCGTCCGCCTTTCGCTTTGTCCGGTCACCGTCGAAGGTCGCGAAAACATCGACAAGGATACGGAATATGTGTTTGTGGCCAACCATCAGGGAGCCTTCGACATCTTCCTTCTCTTCGGGTTCCTCAATCATGATTTCCGCTGGATGCTGCGCAAGGGTCTCCGGAAGATTGTATTTGTGGGAGCTGCCTGCGAACGTGCCGGCCACATCTACGTCGATTCCCACGGCTCGTCGGGCATGATGCACACCATCCGCCAGGCTCTGGCAACGCTCAAGGAAGGCCATTCGCTCATTATCTTCCCCGAAGGTACCCGTTCCAATGATGGACATCTCGGCACCTTCAAGAAGGGAGCTTTCACGCTGGCTGCCATGCTCAAGGTTCCCGTGGTCCCGATCACCATCGAAGGGCCCTACAAGGTGCTGCAGAAGGGATCGTGGCTCGTCCATCCCCATCATTTGAAGCTCACCATCCACAAGCCTCTCGAACCCGTTTCGCGCAAGGAAGGGACCGATGCTGGCGTCGATCGCCTGCTCCACGAGTCACAGCGCGTCATTGCCGAATCCCTGGGCGAACCGGTGCAGCAATAACCCCGACCGACCATCTTTCCTGAATCCCGGGACGCCGACAGAACAATGAACATCATCGAGCAATATACCGAAAGCAAGTCCACCACTATTACATCCGAGGATGCATTAGTGGTGACTGCGTCTTATGCGGCAGTCATCGATGGGGCAACCCCCAAGACAAGCTTCCTCTATCCGGGTGGAGAGACTCCCGGACACCTGGCAGCCCGTCTGCTGTCCGATGCGGTTCGTTCCCTGCCTGCCGATCTGGATGCCGAAGCCTGCGTCGAACGATTGACGCGTGCGCTGCACCAGGACAACGTGTCGCCCTCCGACCGGCCCATTGCCTCGATGGTCCTCTATTCTGTGTCGCGTCACGAAGTGTGGATGATCGGCGATTGCCTGTTCGGCTACTTCGACGAGGCAGGCACCTTCCGCACCGTGACCAATACCAAGCTCATCGACCGCGTGCTGTCGGAATGGCGGCGCGACATCATCCTGAGCTATCTGAGCCGTGGCTGCATGACAGCAGAAGAGATTGCTGCCAACGATCCCGGACGTCGCATCATCCAGCCCATCATCACCCATCAGGTGCGCTATCAGAATGCCCGCACGCCCAATCGCTTCAACTACACCATGCTCGATGGCGAACCCATCCCCAACCACTTCATCAAGGTCTTTCCTCTGTCCGCCGAGGTGCATCAGCTGGTCCTCGCCACCGATGGCTATCCCATATTGATGCCAAGCCTCGAGGAGTCGGAGAGGGAACTCCATCGCCTGCTGCAGGAAGACCCGCTCTGCATCGGTCCCCTCCTCGGCACCAAAGGCGTACGCCCCGGCAACAGGAGCTACGACGATCGTACTTATTTGAAACTGGAACTATGAAGACCAAGAAAGAAACGCCCGAATCGCTGCCCATCCTGGTCCGGCTCCAGCAGTTTCTCGACCACGAGCAGCTCACAGCCTACCAGGCCAACAAGGAGGCGGGGCTGAGCAAGGGATTGCTCATCAATGCGTTCACCAACCAGCGCGGGCTCACGACCTCCACGCTCGAAGCGCTCCTCAACACCTATCCGCAACTCAACGCCAACTGGCTCATCACGGGTCGCGGCGAGATGCTCAATCCCGAACCCGACGCTGCTGTTCCTCTCTCGGTCACCGAAAAGCATATTCAGGACCTTGACGAACTGCAGAAGCAATGCATCGACCTGATCATGACCATCAAGCAGATGAAGAAGGCGACGCAGGACGATGCCGATGCCCGGCTCATCGACAGCCTGATGAAAGGATAAGGCTCGCTATCAAACCACTCGGCAAAAGAACTGGGGGCTTTCCACAAGCAAAGTGGAGAGCCCCCATAATTATAATGCCAGATTCACTTACAGAATCTTCTTATACAAAGCCACGATGTCGGCGCGGGTAACCTTGCGCGGGTTGCCTGGTGTGCAGACGTCGGCAATGGCCTGGTCGGCCAGGGCGTCGATGTCCTTCTCGAAGATACCGATCTCGCTGAGGTGCTGGGGGATGCCCACCTCAATGGCCAGGGCACGCACGGCATCGCAGGCAGCCTGTGCAGCCTCAATCTGGGTCATACCCTTCTTGTAGGCGCCCATAGCCTTGGCGATCTCGACATACTTCTCGCGGCAGACGGGAGCGTTGAACTCCATGACCGTAGGCAGCAGGATGGCGTTGGCCACACCGTGAGGAATGTTGTGGAGCGAGCCCATCGGGTGAGCCATGCCGTGAACCACACCAAGACCTACGTTCGAGAAGGCCATGCCAGCCACATACTGTGCCAGGGCCATGCCCTCGCGTCCCTTCGGGTTCTGTGGATCAAATACGGCCAGACGCAGGTACTTGTTGATGAGGCGGATGGCCTCAATCTCGAACATGTCGCTCAGTTCCCAGGCAGCCTTGGTGATATAGCCCTCGATGGCGTGGGTCAGGGCATCCAGGCCCGTAGCGGCTGTGGTAGCCTTCGGGAGCGAATACATCAGCTCGGCATCGACAATCGAGCAGCAGGGGATGTCGTTCGGGTCCACGCAGACCATCTTCTTGTGAGCTTTCTCGTCGATGATGACGTAGTTGATCGTGGTCTCGGCGGCTGTACCGGCTGTCGTTGGGAAGCAGATCACAGGCACACTCTTATGCTTGGTGGGAGCCACGCCTTCGAGGCTGACCACATCGGCGAACTCGGGATTGTTGGTCACGATGCCGATGCCCTTGGCCGTGTCCATCGAAGAGCCGCCGCCGATGGCAACCATGAAGTCGGCCTTGGCATCAGCAAATGCCTTCACGCCGTTCTTCACGTTGGTCACGGTTGGGTTGGGCACTACGTCCGAATAGATCTCGTAGGGGATACCGGCCTCGTCCATCACGTCGGTCACCATCTTGCAGACGCCAAACCTCACCAGGTCCTTGTCCGTTACAACGAGTGCCTTCTTGAAACCAAGGCGTTCAACTACGGCAGGCAGCTCCTTGCGGGCGCCGGCTCCGAAATAGCTAAGTTCATTCAGAATAAAACGATTTACCATAAATGTTTGATTAAAAGATTGATACTAATGGTTAGAACTCTAACTAAAGGTTGTATTTCTCATAGAAGTCGCGTTCTGCGATGATCTCCACGCCCAGCTGGCGGGCCTTGTCGAGCTTGTTCTGCCCCGGCGCATCGCCCGTCACGACATAGTTCACCTTGCCGCTCACCGAACCCACATACTTGGCACCATGCCCTGTGAAGAAGGCCTTGATCTCGTCGCGCTTGAAGCGATAGCTGGTGCCCGTGAAGATCACCGTCATTCCCTCCAGTGCATTGCCCAGCTTCTCGGCACCCCGATATTCCTGCTGGAACCCGTAGTCGGGCGAGTCGATGCAGCTGTAGTCGCTCAGGTCGGCACCCAGGATGTTGTTGGCCATCACCTCGCCGATGCCGTCGATGAGCACCAGGTCCTCGAGCGTGGCAGCCCGGAAACTCGCCCACGAGCCGAAATGCTCGGCCAGGAGCTTGCCTGTGATCTTGCCCACCCCATCGATGCCCAGGCCGCCGATGATGCGGTCCAAAGTCAGCGTCTGGATGCTCTGGGCAATGCCGTCGAACAGCAGCGCCACCGACTTCTCGGCATAGCCCTCGCCCAGTTCCTGCTGGATGTGGGTGCGGTAGTTGAGGCAGAAGACGTCGGGCTCCCACGTGCGTTCGTCCTTGACAAAGACACGGTAGAGGTCATCCACCGAAGCAATGTTCAGCTTGTCGTAGAGGTCGGCCAGGACGTTGGGCCCGAGACCCTTGATGTTGGCGCAGTCCTTTCCGCACCAGTATTCGAGGCGCTGGATGGCCTGTTCGCGGCAATGGTGGTTCGGGCAGATCCAGTATTCGCCCTTCTTCTCGAGGGGAGTCTGGCAGCAGGGGCAGGCGCTGGGGAACGTGATGGCCCGAAGCTGCACCTCCTCGGCCGAATTGCGCAGCGCATCGATGCCTGTCACCTGCGGAATCACCTCACCCGCCTTCTGCACGAACACATACGATCCGATGGCCAGGCGCAGGCTGCGGATGTACGACTCGTTGTTCAGTGTGGCGCGTGCCACCACCGAGCCCGAGATGGTCGTGGGTTCCAGTTCGGCCACCGGGGTTATATGGCCCGTCATGCCCACCTGGAAGGTCACGTCGCGAATCAGTGTGGACTGTGCCTCCTGCGGGAACTTGCGCGCCTTGCACCAGTTGGGGAAGGTGGTGTTCAGACCCAGGAACTCCTGGTGGCGCCGCTCGTTCACCTTCACCACGACGCCGTCGCAGTCGTAGGGCAGCTGGTGGCTGGTGCGCACCTCGTTGAAGGCATTGATGGCATCAGTCAGCTGCTGCAGGTCGCTGAATGCCTGCCGCCCGGGTGTCTTGTAGTAGTCGAAGCCCAGCCGTCCGAGCAGCTCGAGTGTCTTCTCCTGGCTGCTCAGCACATCGCGCTGGAACGCCAGGTCGGTCGAATAGGCCGAATAGGCGTTCACCACGAGTCCGCGCCGGGCAGTCACCTTCGGGTCGAGTTGCTTCAGCGAACCGCTGGCCGCATTGCGCTTGTTGGCGAAAGGCCGCTCCCCGTTCTTCTCCTTCTCGGCATTAAGTCGGTCGAAGGCGCCCTGTGGCATCAGCACCTCGCCGCGCACTTCGAAGTAGTCGGGCAGTCGAAGCGAATCCCCCGCCTCGGTCTCCTCTTCGTCAAAGAAATCGTCGAACAGCGAGGGCTCCTTCGATGCCGATCTGGCCTTCGATGCCGATTGATCCTTCGGGCCTTCCGTCTTCGCAAAATCCAGCTTCAGGGGCACATTGCGGATGGTGCGCACATTCTCAATCACCGACTCGCCCTCCACCTGGTTGCCGCGTGTCACCGCATCGGTGAGCACCCCGCCCGTATAGACCAGCGAGATGGACAGTCCGTCGTACTTCGGCTCGTAGGTGAACGAAATCTCATCGCCCGGGAAGGCAGCCCTCAGCTTGGCGCTTGTCGAACGCAGCCACTCCTGCAGTTCCTCGTCGCTATAGACGTTCTCGATACTCTGCATGGGGATGACGTGCCGGTGCTTTTCGAAGGCGCCCTGTATGTCCGAACCGACGCGCTGGGTGGGGCTGTCGGGCAGGACGATGCCCGAAGCCGCCTCAAGGGCCTGCAGCTGCTTGAACTCCATATCGAACTCGAAGTCCGACATGGGCGGGTCGTTCTCAATATAATATTTATAGGAAGCCCACGCCAGGGCGGCCGTCAGGCTCGCCTGGTCGTTGATGTCGCGTTGGTTGAATTCCGCCAGAGTCATGGCTGTAGCTTAGAGGTAGTCGATCTTGATGACAATCTTGCGCGGGGTGCAGGGCTGGTCGCCGATGCCGGTCGCCTGATGGATGTCGCTGGGGAAGAACAGGTAGAAGTGCTTGGGGTCGGAATCAATCACGAGGCACTCCTCGGCGGTCGGGATCTTCTTCTTGTCCCATCCGAAGTTCTGCACGTCCTTCTTCTCGTTGTATTCGTTGCGGGGCACGAGGCATTCGGGCGAATGCGTCACGTGGTAGCGCTCCGAGCCCGTCACGTCCCACTGCAGGTCGATGGTGTGCCGATGCTGCTCCCACTGGCAGTTCTCGGGTGTGCGAAGCGTCTGGTTGAGCACCTTCACGTAGGCATGGCTCCACTGCATGGCATTGTTGCTCGGCTCCATCTTCACGGGGTCGGCGCTGGCCAGCCAGGCAAAGATCGAGTCCCACATCGCAGGCGCCTTCTGGTACTGCTCGTAGAAGGTCTGCACGTCCAGCTGGGCATAGGGCTTCACCTTGAAACCGTTCTTCCACTTGCCCTTCTTGAACCACGCCAGGGCTTCGGGGCTTGCCTCGGGCGTAGCGAACGCAGCCTGCTGTGCCACGGCGGCACAAAGGCTTGTCAACGAAATCACCAAAGTAAGAAATAACTTTTTCATCGTATAAAATCGGGTTATGAACGTTTTTTCGGAGCAAAGATACGATTTTTTATTCAAAGTTGTATCACGAAACTCAAAAAAAAGTTTGATTTTTTGTTTTGTTAGGAAAAACGTGTTATCTTTGCAGCGAAAAACAACAAAAAAACACAACATAGCACATGATCATCAAGCAAGTCAGTGTCAGCATCGAGGACCGGGTCGGTTCCAGCTGGCAGGTGTTCCAGACCTTGGCCGACAACCGCATCAACATCCTGTCCTATAGCATCGAAGACACCCCTCCGCAGGGCACCCTGCGCCTCATCGTCGATAATGCCACAAAGGCCGACGAGGTGCTGCGCCAGGTCGGCTTCCGCACACAGCTCACCAATGTCTATTCGATGAATGTTCCCAACCACATCGGTTCGATGAGCCGCGTGCTCAAATACCTGGCCGAGCAGGAGGTGTCCATCGACTTCATGTACGTCTTCCAGTACATGGGCATTTCGCAGACCGTCCTCCATTCGCGCAACATGAAGCAGCTCGAGCAGGTGCTCACCCGTTACGAGCAGGACCAGCTCAATCTGACATCCCGATAGCTCAATCGTACGGGCCTCATAGGGGGTATTTAGGATTTTTTAAGACGCATTTGTTTGCATCCCATTCAAAAAATGTGTATATTTGCGCCGTATATCGCGCTCTTTCCCCCGTCTGCGGGTCGAAATGGCAGCAAAACGACACATAATTACACGTATTGAACGCACTTATTTAATTCCAACTATCCACTATGAACAAGATCTACAGTGACCCCATCGAGAAAGCACAGTTGCTGATCGAGGGACTTAAGAAAAATCATTCCTATCTCCAGACCAAAGGTTACGATCTCTCTGTCATCGAACGTCTCCAGAAGACCTGCGAGGAACTGGCCCGCGAAGGCGAGGCAGTTGCCGTCGAAGAGGAAGCCCTGTCGAGGCATCGTATGCAGTGCCACCAGATACTCAGCCGCCTGAAGCGCGACCTGCTGTCCGGCAAGGGCGCCATCAAGCAGATGTTCGACCAGGAGCAGTGGTCACAGTACGGCGTGCCCGACAAGCGCTGATCTCGATTGGAGTTTGGCAATAGATAGGACAAAACACACCCACGATGAACAGATTGTTCCTCTCTATTGCAGCACTTATCCTCAACCTGACCTTCTCGAAAGGCTGGGCTGAGGATTTTCATATCTACGTATCGCCTGCAGGCAATGACACCTGTTCGGGAACAATCGATGCGCCTGTCAGTTCCTTCCAGCAGGCGTTGCGTATAGCCCGACAGATGCATCGCTCGGGGTGGAACGAGGGTGCCATCGTCATCTCCCCTTTCCCCGACGGATACTACTACTTGACCGAGCCCATCCGCATTCGTCCCGAAGACAGTGGTACGCCCGAAGCGCCACTCGTCATCAGCACCGAAGGGTGTGAATTACGCGGTGCCATGCCTATCACGCATTGGAGGCGACAGGGCAAGTTGCTTGTAGCCTATGTCCCCGAATGGAATGGCTACCCCATCGACTTCCGCCAGTTCTACAGTCCCATCAAGGCGGTGCGTGCACAGGATGTTCCCGTGGGCGTTGATTCCGAACAGGACGAATACGAACAGATGTCACGCATTCTAAGCCTTGACAAGGCACAGCGCATCCTTTATGTCCCAGCTACACAGGCCATCCGCAAGATTGCTCGTCAGGGTGTAGGACACGCCGAGATGGTACTTCACACAATGTGGTGTACCAACAACCTACGCATCAAGACAATCACCATCCAGGGCGATTCGGCTGCCATCCGATTCCACGAGCCCGAGGCAAAAGTCTTTTGGGAACATCCCTGGCCGTTCCCGCTCACAGGCGAACATGCCTCTCCCTTCTATCTCACCAACCACATCGCCTTGCTTGACCAACCGGGCGAATGGTTCCACGACACCGGTTCGCACAAGCTGTATTACTACCCACGAAATAG
>JAEEGG010002871.1_pt1 | contig 43967 bp, 30 predicted proteins | sample 9134161 | NCBI WGS metagenome assembly JAEEGG01 (sample SAMN16246543, study PRJNA631951) | gut metagenome | biome: gut microbiome; feature: rumen; material: CR-attached | host: Bos | place: Iran: Karaj | collected 2018-10 | reverse complement strand
GGTCCAACTCTGTAAAGGGCGTGCGCATCTGGTACAGTTGCTGGTAGATGCCGTATGCCCGTTCGGTTTCCTCGCGGTCGAAACCTCTCACCATGCCACCTTCGTCGTCGGTTGAGAACAATACCGTATCGTTGTCTTCAATGATAGGCAGGATAACATTCTTCCAAGTATAGACCCGACACGTCAGTAGAATCTTGAAATGGGTATAGCCTGACGTGCAGAAAAGTCGGCGGATAGCCTGATACAAAGCCAGTGGACCTTCAACATTCTCTTCTGCTTCAGCATATTTCAGACACTCATTCAGGGCATCGAAGAATATATAGACAGGTTGATTGTTCTCAACAGCCTTTTCGTGGATTGCATCCAACAGACGGGTAACGTCTTTTCGGTAGTTATAGCCAAATGTGAACTTGAGCATATTGTCGAGCGTACAATCAGCAAAGTTAGACGAGTTGAAAATTAACACCGGTTTGTTGTCGGCTATGAGTTGTTCAGTCCAATAGCACAACTGGTTGGTCTTACCCTGACCAGCCTCACCTGTGAGCGGGAATACAATGGTGTCGCTATTCCAGAACGTATGCAATGTCTGCGTCAATTTTTCGCGTTCGACAAAGAGTTCACGGTTATATTTCTTTTCTGCATAGACCCTGTCAAGATAGCGAGCCGACTCCTCCTGCATGAAGTGCATGATCTCCATCCAATTCAGGTTTTTGGCGATATCAAATGACGGAAGAATGCGCTGTAGATCCTTGTCGATAGCGGCATTCATATCGTAGGTAGCTAATGTGACGGCATTCTCGTTGGACGACAGGTAGCACGCTTGTTCATCTTTTAACGTATGGAATACATATCTGTAGTCTTTGTCGTTTGTAAACACCAGTGGATACAAATCGATGTGCCAACATAGAATTTCGTCGTATGTAATTGCATAGGTCCCCTCACGGATATCGTACTGACAGCGAGTGAGTGGACGAAGTGCTTCCAGCAGTTTGATAAATCGTGGTTCCAGTTGGGTAACAACGTCGCAATAGATACCCTCTGAGAGTGTCGTACTATGTCCACGGTATTCGTTACGGATCTGTACAATGCTTGGTGTGTGCTTATCGCCCAGCAAGATATTCTTGCGCTTCTCCATGATGTTCCTCTCAAACGATGCTGTCAGTGGATTCTCCGACATGAACTTGATGGCTGCCAACAGGAGCGGGTTCAATAGTTCGTTGAGCCAGTCGCCTAAAGACAACGGACGCTTTTGGTCTATCTTGTTGACGTATGCCTCTAATATCTTCTGAATCTGTTGGTTTTGATCCGACTTCCCCTGTAAGAGGCGCAGGAAGACAAAGGATACAAACGGGATGGATATCTCGAAGAAATCAAGCATATGGTTCATCGCCTTTCCGTATTGCTGTTTGTCAATGGCTGTCATGGCATTCTCAACAGGGAAGGAGAGGGTATAGGGAAGATGCGCTATCGACTGTTCCAATAGCTTTTCATAATCAATCATTTCTGTTTCCGTGTAAATATTGAGAAATCTTGCCATAAACTGAACGATTTATTACTTTTGGTTGCAAAAATACTAATTTTTCTTTATTCTTTTATCGTTTTTCTTTTTTATTTATTATTTTTGCAGCAACAAATCGATTGTAACATGATATCATCTCATCAGCATATCGCTTTTTTGTGCGGACATTTCAAAATGTCTGGTGTTCCGTCTGCTCAGCGGATTACCCGTCTGGGATGGGAAAAGTTTCATCTGCCGGAGGACATTCGGAAAATCGAGAAACGGTTTTTCTATCCGGAGTTTGTTGATTTCTGCTATGCAGATGAGACGGACAGCAGTTGTGTCAGATATGTGAAACATATCAATGAGGAACTGGACATCACCCTCAAAGAGAAGGAAATCCATTTCGCCATAAAAGAGATTACTCTGTATCTGATGCCGTTTAAGATGGCTATGTTCTCTATCCATATAGAGCAAGAGACTGATGACCTCGATGATTGCACCTCACTGCTTTTCAGTCTACGTTCGATTGACTATTATTCTGAATGTCACGAAACCTTTGTCGAGAAAGTTATCCGGCCTGTCATGGACGCTTTCGAGGTGCTGACAGGAAATAAGGCCGACAATTATTCGCAATTGATTGATAATGGCAATAAATTCAGAATCTTCCAGATTATCAACTCGCGTGATACTGATATGGCAGCCTTGCCCGAGGCTGACAAAGATAAACTGCTCTATGAACTGGCTACCGTGTCAATAATTACCAAACCAGGCGAAACCGATGAATATAGTGCCTCTGATGTTTATCTGAAAAAGGTAATCGACCAGAACAAAATCTCCGTTTTCCGCAATTGGAGCGGATTGGCTCTCATGGACAGTTTTACCATTCACTCTTTTGATGCATCAAACAGGTTTATCAGCAACTGGACGGATAGTTACTTCCGCATGATTTATATGCATAGTATTTTCCAGAAGAGCTATTTGTTCGACCTTAATATCCGATTCAGGAACACTTTGGCACAATCGAAACAATCGTGGAAGACCAAGTTCCAGAGTCTGAACATCAAGCGTACGGATATAGGACAGTTGGTTGATGAGTATGAATCGTTTGAACAGAAATGCTGCTTCCATAAGATTTCCTATAATTTCCTGCCACTTGAGATTGCAGAGGCTATAGACAAGGGCTTGGAGATTAAAGAAGAGATGGATCAGTTGTACAAGGTATTGGAAAAAGAAAAGACCCGCAGAGACGAGGCCAACGACAAGATGGTCAATACGCTACTTTTCAGTTTGTCACTATTGACGTTGTTCTCTGCCATTTGGGATATCAGTTGTCTGCTCGACCAGATGTATCCTTATTCAGAGTATCTGGGCGGTCAATCTTTCGGCTACCGTACCGTATCCTTATTCTTGTTGTTGGCAGTATGCATCCTGCTGTTTACTATTTACAGGCGGAAGAAATTGAATAATTAACAGGATTTACAGTTCAATATAAGAATAGATTTGGCGCTTACTAATTATGACTGACCAAGAAATAGTTAAAGGACTAATAGAACGTGATGGACATATAACGGAGGACTTTTTCTTCGTTAAATGCAAGCCTTTGTTCTGTAGTATCATGAACATCGTATTTGACTATGAAGTGAAATACGATGAATTGGTCAATGAACTCTATATATACCTTATGGAAGATGATGCTATTAAATTACGTAACTTCGAATATCGCAGTTCCGTTTACCAGTGGCTGAAGATTCTCTCTACCCGCTTCTTTATTAAGAAACGGGCCAGAATGATAGATAATGTCAGCGGAGAACCTCCTTATGATAAACAAGATCAAATAGCTGCTCCGGAATCAGATGTAGCTGTAGAATATGATATGGAACGGCTTTTCGAGGCCATGCCGACGAAGAGATATGTATATGTCATCCGTCGGCTGATACTTGAAGACTGTGAACCAGAGGAATTAGCGCGGGAGATGAATATCACTACAGCGAACCTGTACAATATAAAACGGCGCTCTATGGCTCAACTGACCCGTATCGCCCTTAATGACATCAAAGAATATGGCAAATAAAGAATTTATATCCGATGAGCTACTGGCTGCTTATCTTGACGGCAATACCAGTAAAGAGGAAACCGAGCAGGTGCTTCATGCATTGAAGACTGACAAGCATTTGCAGGAAGTTCTTGACATTGCCTTGCAAATAGAGGAAGAAGCAACTGTCATGTCTCTTAATACTACATTTTCAAGTGAAGTCATTCCGATGCTTCAAAAAGCTGCAATAAGTGGAGAAAATATATGCGCTGTCCTTTGCGAGATTTATATCCTCCACCGTCGCCAACTTCCATACGATGAAGAATGGCTGCTAAATACTGCACGTCGCAAAGACTGGTTAAAACCAGAAGGCACGCCATTATATTGTTTAGGAAATCTGTTGGCATATTCCGGCATGTTTGTCAGTCGGAAATATGATTCTACAATAGAGGATATTTGTCATGCATTAAAGAAAGACAACGATGTAGTGGTTGGTGTTGATCGCGAAAAGCTGTATGCTAAAGATGTAGATTTGGAGGACTTAACCAATCACGCAGTGGTAGTAACCCACATAGAAAATGATATGGTTACAGTTTTTGATCCCTATGAGGAACCATATATCTCAAACATTCCTCTATTAGATTTTCTCAATGCTTGGAAAGAGTCTCAAAATTATATGATTCAAGTTCTTCAGTCGGTTGAAGAATATGAACCTCATCCTATTAATGTTGACCAGATTCCATTGGACGGAGATCTTGAAGAACTACAAGAAGCAATTGCTGAGAATGCTCATGATGTATGGGCAGAAGCAAGAATAAATGAAGGATGGTCATATGGTAAGGAAAGAGATGATGTTAAAAAACAGAATCCAGACCTTGTTCCCTATACAGCATTACCAGACAATGAGAAAGAGTACGATCGAATCATGGCATTCAATACTATCAAATTAGTTAAGAAGCTAGGGTATGATATTGTGAAACGCAATCAATAACGCGGATTACATGGGTACGAATTGGAGAACATACTCTGTTTTCATAAGCAGCACCTTTGCAGATATGCAATCGGAAAGGGACTATCTTCGGACACAGGTGTTTCCGCAGATTAATGACGAACTGAAAAAGTATTGCATAAAACTTCGACCTATTGATTTACGCTGGGGAATAAACACGCTGGAAACAAATGAAGAAAGTGTTGAGGAAAAAGTTCTCAGAATATGCCTTGAGGAAATTAACCGAAGTAAACCTTTCTTTTTGGGCCTTTTGGGTAATCGTTATGGTTACATTCCCCCTAAGGATAGCATTAGAGAAATAGGCAGTGAATACCAAGACCTTAGCATCACTGCGATAGAGATTAGTTATGGACTTCTGAGGCGCAACGATATTTCTGGATGCCTTTTCCTTGAAAGAGATAGCTCGTGTTATAATGGAATGGATGAGCATACAATTCGGCAATTTGATGAATCACAAGAGACTGATTATGAAAGGAAAAAAGAAAAACTTAATAAGTTAAAGGAACAAATTCAAAACCATCTGGCCAAAACTAACCGGGAAGACTGTTATCTTTCATATTCACCGACTTGGAATGGGAAGAAATTTGTCGAATTGGAGGATTTTGGTAATAAGGTAAAGGAAAGCATCCTACGTGAAATCATGAGTTATTATGGCGATGAAGGAAATGACGCACCATTCGTTGACGAAATAAGAGCCCAGGAGGAATTCATGTTCCTTAGACGGGCCAGACTCTTTTCAAGGGAAAAACTATGTTCTGAAATATCAGAAAAAATAGAAAACTGCAGTGGCGTGATGCTTATCTATGGCGACTCTGGTTCAGGGAAAAGTTGTTTGTATACGATGCTAGTTGATAAATACAAGCCACTAAATGAGAACTATATAGTATTGTACCATGCAACAGATACAGGGCAGAATGGTAAAGATCTGTCTGGAATGCTTGCAAGATGGTGTTACCAAATAGAAGAGGAATTACAAATATCACACGTAGATACTGCAGGGTATGAAGAAACAATGACATATTTCCGCCAGCTTCTAAAAAAAATACCAGATAACAAGATGTTATTGATGTTAATCGACAGCATAGAAGGATTTCAGGACTCAGAAGCAGGCAGTTATCTTACCTTTATACCCAGGGCCTACAACAGTCAATGGATGCTTCTATGCACCTGTATAGAAGACTCTGCTCGAAAGATTGTAACTTATCATAAAAAAGCAGAGGTATTAGGCATACCCCAACTTAGTGTTGATGAAGCAAAGGGTATAATAGAGAAATATACAGGATTTGAAAACAAGGAGCTATATGAGGAAAATATAAAAGCACTTCTTGGAAAAAGAAACGATGGTAGGATGTGTGCGGAGTCCCCTATATGGCTCTCGTTGGCATTAAACTTCATGACGAGCCTTGGTAGGGATGATTTCGCAGCAGCTACGGCTATTTCGCAGCTGCATAAGGGTTCATTCGATAGGGGTCTGATTGACTATATCAACAAGCAAATAGAAGAATTTCCTGACAATCCCAAAGAGCTATTCCTAAAATTCTTAGTTATCTTAGAGAGATACTATGATGATTTCCCCATGCAACTGTGCAAATTATTATCTGCAAGTTTTAATGGGTTGGATGAGGATGTTCTTGCAGAACTTATGGGAAAGGATTGGGATTTAAGGACATTTGCTGCAGTAAGGACATTTTTGCAAGGATATTTGTCAGAACAAAGCCAACTTAGGACATGGCGTATAATGCACAAGATGGTTACACTTGACCTTAATGAGGAAGAAAGGCTGGAATTGGTGAATAAGTTGGCATGCATTTATATTAGGAGGATAGATAATAATGAGATTGTTAACGATAATATTTTATATTATCTTGTAGAAGGAAAGAATTTCGAAAAAGGAATTGAATATCTTAGTAGTATATATAAATATAGATCACGAATAGCTGCGGAACTATGTCAGGTAACTGATGTCGAAGATGTTGGGAAAGTGATGTCATTTTATGGAACTTGTTACAGTCATAAAGCAAAAGGTATACGACGCTGTATACCAAAATCTGTTTCGTTAAATCACTTTAAAGAGGCTGTCTTAATTATAGCCAAGAAAGCGCTCTACGAAGGAAAATACGAAAAGGCAAAGATTGTAGTTGATTATTTTCAAGATTTTATTGACAAACAGAAAATCCCCAATGACTTTAAGATGGTATATTACATTTTAACAGATGAAATACGATTTGATGCTTTAGAGAGAACTGTCGGCAGCGACAAACTTCGTGAAGAATATAAGAATTCTTATACCCGTTTAAAAGTTTGTGGACCATTGTCTATGCTTCTTACACCTATAACAAAGAAATTCTACAATTGGATGATTTTTAAATTAAAATAGTATGGGACTAATTGACATTTTACCAGTAAGCATGAGAGCAGCTTTGCTTTTTGCAAAGTCAGCCAAAATTGCAAAAACCGACATAACCAACAAAGAAAAGTTGGAAATGATTCGCAAGAAAGAGAATTTTTGGAAGGGTAAATATGGTTTTAATCCTGAAAAGACGGGAAAAGAACAAGCCATTGCTGTTTCCATTGGACTTACAGATTTAGCGAAAATATATAATTCTATCGATTCTCCTGATGACGCCCTACGTTGTCTTGACACCATAGGTAATACGCTGACAGACAGTTTAAATAGCTTGCCTAACACCGAACAAACTGCCCACAAGCGCCAAAGTATATATGAAAATCAGATTTGGGCATGGTTATATGAAGCTATGGCATATGCAAAGAAAAACAATACTGAGAAGTGTAGAGAGCTATTGGATAGAATTAATGTTAGTATTAACAAAAAGATAGAATCAGAACCAGCAAACAAGCGACTTGTAGATTTTTGTGCCTACACTGTATCGCAGACATTCGATATCTTTATCAATTTAGCGAAAGATTTTCCAGAAAGCCAGCAAAAAGCCTACCACACATGCTTAAGTCTGTTAAAAGCATTCAAGGAAAGAGATCCTGGTAATGAAACGGTTCAGGAATATATAGAGAGGTTTCATTGAAAAATGAGCATAATCTGAAAATTTTTTGAGGGGACAATGATAGAAAGAGCTGCTTTGGTGGCTCTTTCTTTTGGTTTTTATTCTGGAATTATGGATAGTAACATGCAAATTTACACTGATGAGGACTTCACGAAAAGGCTTCAAGAACTGATGGATACCCCTCATCCACAACAGGATGCTTCTGATTTCAAATCCGCTGAGACTATAGTTGGTAAAACAATTAGTACTCCCGCTTTGAAGGATATTAGGGAAATAGAACTATCCCTATCAACAAGTGACATAGCAGACTATACTGACGGTTGCATTATTGTATGCATCCAAGCAAGGAAAGGCTCAATGATTAAAGAGGGGCGTTTCACTTGCTTTGTCTACACAGATGATTATTCCCCGATGTGCAACAGCGATGTGACTTATAAGTTCAATCGCGAGAACAGCATCAATGTGAGCATCGTCATGCTTTCTTTCCGTATTTGGTTGCCAGGGAAATACTTCCTTCTAATTCGCGACAAGAATAATGGTTCCCTTGCACGTATTGACTTTGAGGTAGATAAGTCATTGAACGTTATGCAGCAACCATTAACGATGTGTCCCATCTGTAGTATAGAAGATATCCTTACCACCAGTATAGAGAACACAGAATCAAGTTGGGATGTTCTTTCTACTACTCCTGGAACCTCAGAGTTAAGAAAGTATGCTTTGGAATGCAGGCAGTTGAAAATCTACAATGAGTTTCGAAAAGGTCTGAGTGGCCGAGAATTGAGAGTCAGCAGGAATCTTCTGATATACACTACGAACAGGGATTGGAACGCAGAAATTCTTCAATCTTTCCAGAAGCTCGCTGTGCCAGGCTATTACTATATTCACGTTGCCTGCAACACACTTTACAACACAGCCTTGCAAAATCCCTTTGAGCCACTGAATGAGAAGCTAAATAATACTACCAATCAGATTTATTGTCTAACAAACCCAGGAGCCTTGCTCAGCACTGGAGGAAAGGTCGTCACTCGACATATAGTAGATAAAATCTGTGAAGACAAAGAAAAATACAAACTATGGTTATGTGGTGGCAAACAGGAAATCGAGAGCATACTAGATGTATATCCCTCCCTGAAGGAACTGTTTATGAGCGGAAACGTACTTAACCAACGTCCATACACTGGTTTTGAATTGGTTCAAGCTTTTATCAAAGAGTTGGATAATGAGCATCTTGATCCTTCTGAAGCTACGATGGATGCTCTTGCCAAAGCAATATTGGAGCATCATGAAAATGGTTGCTTCTCCACATGGTCATTGAGCAGCATCCGTCGATATGTAGCAGAAGAAGTAACTCCACGTTATCTCTGTCGTGCAATAGGAGATATCATGTCAGAAAAGGAATCCCTACCAAAGTTGCCTATAGAAGACATCCCCTTAGATCTCCTACCAAATTCAACATCGGAGTTCGAGGATAGCATACGCGAACTCAACGAGATGGTGGGTCTTGACGACATTAAAAAGAGCATTACAACGATGGCCAACCAATCCCGTTTTTTCATAGAGCGTAGCAAAGCAGGTTTGCATACGTCAAACAAGGCTGCGCAACATGCCATTTTTACAGGCAATCCAGGTACGGGTAAGACGACTGTCGCAAGAATGCTGGGCAAGATTTACCACTCCATTGGTCTGCTTTCCAAAGGTGATGTGATTTGTGCAGACCGGACAAGACTCGTGGGTCGCTATATCGGTGAGACCGAAGAGAATATGAAAGCTGTTTTGGAAGAAGCGAGAGGAAACGTGCTCTTCATCGACGAAGCATACAACCTCTATGAGGGAACAATAGACAGGAAGGATTATGGTGCCAAGGTCATTGACAGCTTATTGACGATTCTCTCGCAACCCAATCCTGATATGGTCATTATCTTTGCAGGTTATGAGAAAGAAATGGATGCCATGCTGAATTCGAACCCTGGACTGATGGGGCGTTTCCCATACAAGTATCGCTTCAGCGACTACGATGCCGACCAATTGATGGAGATTGCTCTGCATCTGTTCGCTAAAGACGAATATATCATCAGCGATGATGCCAAAGTAATCCTTCAGCAGAAAATATGCGACACCTTGGTTCAACGTACCAAGAACTTCGGCAATGCCCGTTGGGTGGAGCAGTTCATCAGAAATGGCATCATCCCTGCAATGGCAAACCGTGTCACACTTGATGCCGTTAAGGATTACCAGCATGTCCTTGCCTTGGACATTGAGGAAGGTTATAAGAAGTTCAATCCTCGCATGATAGAACTGAAACCCCGCCGTCAGGTGGGATTTAATTCCTAAACGAATCATAGCGCGATGAAGCAGTTACCCACATTTGATAATGCGCAAAAAGCAATTAGGGGAGGGAAAGAGCCAAGGGCTTTCCTTCACCTTGGCATTCTGTATGCCCAAGGCATCGGTACTACACAAGATGAAATGCTTGCCCAATACTTCATAAAGAAAGCACTCGATATGGGATGTAAAGAGGCTGAAGTGTATCTGGAATGGGGGTATGAATCGGGTACAAGAGATTTTGGAGATGAGATTAACACTATTATTGGAGATCCTAGTGAAGTCTCTCGAGAGACAATAGCAAAATTAAAAGTGAGGATTGAAAAAGAGCGGATGGCCGGAAACATCGGAAATCTTGCCAGAATGCGCCAAAACCTACTCATGTTTTACCCCGAGTATAGTCGAGAGAAGGCCATCTCTGACATTCTGAACAACCGTCATACCGTAGATGCCGATATCCTCTTCACCCTGAGTACCGGTGACAATAGGTCAGAAGTTTACATAGAGTCACAGGACAGACTTCTTCAGCAGCTCTATGATCCAATAACAAGCGATACACAGCTATATGATGCTATCATAGAAGCTGATGACACTGATTTGTTGGGCAAGGATGAAAACGAATTGCTTCAGTGTATTGTGAATCTCACATCTTCTTATGCGGCTATATGTAAAAAATATGGAATAAAGCCCCAACACATCTTTTCTCTGAATTCTTTAAGGCTGTACCCATACATCAAGGTGTCTGTTTTGGCTCTTTTAAGACGACAGGGCTTCAGAGCCTTGTTGTCCATCAAGGATGTTGACTCAGCCATACACGAGAAATTCCTGAACTGTCTGGATAGTGACGAAAAGCTACTAAATGTCTGCGAAGAAATCAAGGACCAAGACCTCCAACTCTTCCTAATCTCTTTCGTAGAACTAAACATTGATATCGAATCACTTGAAATCAATTCTTTAGCGTTGTTGAAAGCTTATCGGAACAACAATCTCATGCCTCTTGTGGAACATATCAATGCATTTGTAGACAGACAAAATAAGGTATGCATAAAGAATCATCAGCCTTTCTATACGTTGGAGACTCTCCCTCAAATAGAACTGTCTGAAGAATCCTAACCAGAGGTGTATCTTTTGAAGATATTCTGTTCCTCTTGTTTGGCCATAGCTGAAAAGTCTATCCCTACATCAGCAAATTCCTTCATGAGAATTTTGTTCTCCAAAAATGTCTCTGTTGCCCGAGCTAGATTCTGCCGAAGTATTTCCTTGTCCAGGTCTGTGTCTTGGCAAACTGGTGTGTTATTGGCGACTGTTTCATATATGGTTCGAAGATTTTCTCGATTGCTTTTGTCTGTTTTCCCTTTTGGATCAATATAATTCCTAAGGAATGAAGCAAAGATCTTAGATCCCGCTTCGCCTTTAAAATATTGTCGCGTCGCAGTTAACAGGAAAAGGCCGATCACATCCATTTGATTTAGCCCCATTCTGCTCGCGATAATTTGAAACAGATAAACCTCTTGAGGAGCAGAATATCCGTCAGCTCCAATGAGTCTTATTACATCTCTCATGTAAACCTCTTTCTCTTGACGAGAAGTTGGCATTTCTTCATTAACTTTATCGTAACCACCTTGAAGAGCATCCATCAATTTGGATTCATCTACACCTTCCAAATGACAAATCGTACTCATGGCCTCTTTCTCTTCTGAAGTCACTTGCCCATCAGCAATGGCCATAGCTGTCAAATCGCGAGCTAATTTGAATCGTGGTTCTGTTACTACCGCTAAGAATCTTGTTATTATACTCATTATGCAATTCTTTTACTTTCTATTCTGTCATTTTCATAATCCAAGGAATAAACCGTGTGAATTCTTTATCCAATTCCACAATATGGTCAAGGGAATCAAAAGGTCTTATATCATGATGGATAAACAGTTTCTTATTCTTTTTCAATGTAGTTTTGTCTTCATCATAGAACGCGTTATATCCATCTTCATTCTTATGTGGCTTACGATATCCCATGAGGAGCTTCTCCACATTCCATCGGTTATGCTCAACTCTTGCCAGTTCTTCAATCTCCTCTTCAGACAAAGGCATCGTATCTTGAGTTCTATCATCCAATTTAAGGCCTCTCATTGCTCTGAGAGTAGCCAGTTTTGTTCTTATAGCATATGAACTATAAAGATTTGACCATATCAAGGAAACAGAAAGTTTATTCCAATACTCATCAGCTTTCTTCCAAAGTTCTGCAACAGGAATTGTGCTCAGTTCCATCTCTCCCTTGAAACAATTTGTTTCATAGTTAGCAGTTGAGTAGAGATAGTTAATCAACTTCGCTCGTTTCAACGACTTGTCATCTGCACGATATGCCGTTTCATTCATACCAAACGGATAGACATGGGCGTAGCGGGCTTTACGTTTAATAGTCTTGATAGAATCGTTATCTTCTATCGTTGAATACTCAAATTGTTGGCTGGAATCTGCTTCCCTAAGGTTCGAAACAAAATTGTCAGAACGGTCTTGTCTTATAAAGACTGAAATTTCATTGTCATACACTGAATCTGGCATATTCATACCCATCACAAAATTGCTCCTCTGATTTTGGAGAGCAAGGAATATTGACAGATACTGCTTCTCGGTGTCTTTTGCCCAACAATCAATTACTTTCTGCACCTTTTGGGAGAATACATCGCCTTTGATAAATTCAAATTCCACATCAAGAAAATCATAGTCTTGGCCATACACATAACCATTTTTGGAATTAAAATGGGTTGGTGGAATGTCTGGGAGTATTACTTTCCCTCCTTCTGTAAGGTCCCGGTATTTATACGACTGAACCTCAAAGAAATGACGATTGCGTATAATAAATTCATCCTTCTCTTTGTCTGCATTGATGTCTATAAAAGTGATTCGAGTTTTTAGCGCATGGTTATGATTGAAGTTCGGGAAATGAAGCACATGGGCAGCTTCCATGGCGAAAGAAACGGCAAAGTTAGTAGTACCTACAAATACAAGGTGTACAAAGTGCTTATCGTCTGGTGCTATTCCGTTACCATAGACAGCAGGATATTTGGTCTCTTTACTCTTTGCGACAAGTCCGATATCTTTGTGACTCCGCTTTACGAATACTTGTTTGGCCCAGCTGGAATAGAAGTTGTAAGGTACAAATTCCACCTTGAGATCCTTCATCTTCTTGAATATCTCCGATGTCTTGAAAGCCGCATAAGTGTCAATGTCACGGAATACGCAGGTGATGCGTTTGAGGTGCTGATTGTCACCTACTTCTTTAAGATAATTATGGATACTGTCAACACACTCAATGTTGATGGCATCGTGAGCCTGTTGTCCGTGAAAGCCAACAATAAATATTTCTTTAGCCGATTCTACATGTATGTCTTTATATGATTCCGATGTTGTACGATGACCATAGTTGATAATGATTTGCTTCATTTGCTTTTGGTTGAATGTCTTTCTCAAAATCTCAGTAGCATCGGACGCAGAATTAGATGTAAAAATGAGAATGTATGCATCAGAGTCTTTCGCAAAAACGTACTTGATGAATGATGGCACCATATCGCCAAAGCCCATAATGATATAATGTCCAGATTTGAGATAATAGAGTTCTCCATTGCGAAACTTCTCAACTCTGCGTTCTATCATGTTGGTCATTACAGAGATAATCATACCAGTAAAAACAACTACACCTGCAATATAGATAATACAACCAACAAAAGTTGGCCAACCTCCTACGTCTTTTTCTCCGTAGAAACTGTTGAAGGCATTCCCGTCTATAAGCAAATAGAAAGGGAATGCCCATTTGCTAATATTCTTATTCTCACAGTATTTTATCCAATCGTTACCAGACAATGATAGTAGTAGAAAAGACAGCAGGAATATACAAACAAGTACCATTAGCAGAATAAGCACTTGTCTCTGAGAGTCCTGCGACAGCGTCCGGTCAAATCTTAGTCGTAAAGATTTAATCTTTGATTGCATCATTTTTATTTTGTTGCTAATTCTGTGATATCATCTCTTAATTGTTTGATATACTCCTTGTCGTTGTCATTGCTATATTCTTTAATCTTATGACCGGCAGTATCACATTTATCTATATATACTCTCGTTTGAAGATGTTTATATAACATATCTTTTAATTTCGCTAATTCTTTCTCTTTATTGTTATTCTCTTTATCCGCATTGCCAATAACAGTCTTCTTTTTTGTTATTATTTGATATTTAAACAATAACCAAAGAATTGAAATTATAAACAATAGAATAATAGCCAGAGCGACTACTTCCTGCCAGCTGATGCCTGTAAATCCTGTTTCAATACTAGGCTGACATAGATCAGAAGTGTTTCTAACACAAGCGATGACTGAATCGCGAATAACAAGAAGTGTATCCATAAATTTATAAGTTTTATGCCACAAAATTAGCGTTTTTTCTTCAAATTTCAATCATTTAGAGCTAAATTTTGGTTATTTTGCATAAAAATGAAAGAAAATCTTCTCCAATTGTGTAAATTTGAGTATATTTGTATCTTAGAGTTGATTATCTTTGAAGTATTGGATATGAAACCATTAGATGATTATTTGTGGATAATGATTGCTATGGGGTTGTCATTCTTGCTTTCCCTCTTTGTGTTTTTGGGACAAAGAGAAAGCCACTTGGATGCATCTTGCAGTTCTTTACGTTCATTATTCTTTTTTCTTATCCGGTATGATATTTGCTATGTGTAATGGTATCATAGGCGCATCGGCTTCAGAGGTGATGAAGAACGACGATTTACGAAATATTCTTTATTCTGTTCCATATCAATAATCATTTGATTCTTAATAAGCTGCAGTGATAGTATTTCGACTGTTCTCTAAAAGAATAATCTATCTCCGAACCATCTTCTGCAAGTTGCACTTTATCAATTGGTCCAATGTATTCGTCGCCCTTTATTTCGTAAGGTAGTACTATGACTCTTTCCAATCGGCATTTTGCTACATCATATACCCTGATGACACCTCCAGAGGTGAGAACATACAATTTACCATTAATATACATTGCTGAACATAACCCCGAATCAGCATGAGCCAAATTACCTTCGTTTCCCATACTTTCATCCATTAGATCATTTCCAAACGTGCCAATCAGATTCCATGTTCTGGTACTATAAACACGATGTTTTTCTAGACCAACAATCGCAACTATTTTGTCAGAGCCAGCAAACACGGCATCCGCAAAGTAACTATGAGTGTTTCCCATAGAATATGATTTAATGACTTCAATCTCTTTGATTAACCCATCGCGCTTGTACGTAAAAGAATTATCTTTTATCTCTATTGATGCTCCTGTCGTAGTATCATAATGAGGATTTGATTCTTTTGCAGATAGTGGAAAATCAGCAATTGGCTTAACTGCATAATCTGTTATCTGAATAGTATCAGGTATCATTGTTCTGACATAGATATTTTTATCCACTCTTATATATTCGCCAGATTCACTTATCTCAATGTCTTCTTCGCTATTAAATCCCTTAAAGAATAGAACAAATACTTTTTTGTCTTCATCGTATATCGCAGCTCGTTTACTGGTAACGAACATCGTTTCATTATAAATGGGATTCCTGACATTATAAATGAACTGAGTAGAATCTTCTTCAGATTCCATTTCTGTAGAGCAAATTAATTCAGTTGTCGTCTTCTTGAAAATATTTAGTTTGCCGTCTTGATATTCATATCGAAAATTTACAGGCCGATAATCATTCGTACCATTATTGGTTTCGTCATCGTAGGAGGGAAACTTCAGCTTGAATTCTGGAGAATCTTTATACCTATCTTCTCCCCAAGAATAATGAGCTACCAACTTACATGTCTCAACATCCCATATATATAGACCATATCCTTCTGCCATCAATTCTTTCCCATCTGCAGAAAAACGAACCTCTGTTATATCATATACAGGTTCCTTCCCACTATTTGTTGGCAACGAAACTTCTACATTTGAATTCAGATAATGAAGCCATACTCCCCAATCATCATAAAAAGCCACAATTGGTTCGTAAGGGTGAAAGTCAAATAGCATTAACGTTAAATCATCACATCCATTGCCACGTACTTGACCTACATAAACATATTGTTTTTTGTCGCCCTCTAACTGAGAATAAGTGTTGTTCTCTTCTTCTAAATTTCGAACAAGTTTTTGTAATTGTACATTTTGAAATTCAATGATTCTGTTTTGACTCACAAAATATGCACCAACTCCTAAACCAATAAATGTAAACACGGCGGCAACACCTGTCCATATCCACCTTTTGCGTTTCTGTTCTCTTTCAAATCTATTCCAAAGAGAATCAAACGAAACGCCTAACATGCCCGATACGACTTTGACTACTGCTGCATTTCTACCACCTTGTTCGTTGACATTACCTCCAAGTCTTTCTTCACTTTGAGGTAGTTCTCTCAGTTTTTTAGGGAAACATTCCTTTTGTACTTCTTTTGAAAAAGGTTCCCCTTCTATAATGAAAGGAAATATTCGATCCGATTTGCCGCCTTTAATCTTAATAAAGTCTTCAATTTCCTTATTAACCCATTTGGAATTAGCGGAGCGTGGTGAACATACTACAATCAAATTGTCCGCCTTAGATAGCGCATTGTAAATCTGTTTGGGAAGATTTCCAGCACTCAACTCATCAATATCGCGAAATGTCTTCCGCAAACTTGGAGGCATATCTTTTCCATTCAGCGATGATGGCAGCTTGTAACTATCCAATTCGCGAGCAAGCCATTTTGCCCATTCCTCATCTTCACGCTTATAACTGATGAATGCGAAATATTCTTTTTCCTGTTTCATGAGGACGGTGGTTTAGTCAATCTAAATAATAGGCAACTCTCTCTTCAGGAGTTAATTTCCTGTTTGAGAAAACGTCATTTGTTTCCTGAACAATATCTTCAAATGACGGAAAATCCCATACATTAACCGACCCTGCGGCAGACAATAATATCCTGTCATCAGAACTGAAGGCCAGACCATTAATCTCCCTAGACCTTTCATTGATCATGTACACACATCTGCCAGACAAAACATGCCATATGCGTATGGTTTCATCCATTGATGCTGTTGCAACATATTTGTCGTCATGACTGAATACAGCTGTATTTACCGGCCATGTGTGTTCTTTAAGTATCGACAGACATTCGCCGGTTCTTGAATCCCATATCCGCGCGGTCCTATCAAGCGAAGAAGATATTATATATTTCCCGTCATGGCTATACACGGTAGAATAGACAGGTGCTTCATGGCCTTTTAATATCATCTGCCGTTCCCCTGTTTTTGAATCCCAGACACAAACGTCACCATTTTCATGTGCAGACACTATATTACAATCATCAGGACTGAACATCGCATATTTTGCTTCAGAAGTATCCTCCATTTCTTTCAAGCGCTGGCCAGTTAATGTGTCAAAAATAGTTATTGGGCCATAGAAAGATGCCACAAACAAGCGTCCAGTGGAATTAAACGATGCTGAGCTTACACTACCGTCGTGCCCATTTACTTCCCAGACACATTCCCCTGTATTGAAATCCCAAAGGCGAATCATCATATCCCATGAAACAGACAGAATAAACTTGGAGTCTGGCGAAACGCACACGCTGGTTATCTTTGCAGAATGTCCTTTTATCGCTTTGACACATTCTCCATTTTCTAATTTGCAAATTTGGATATCACCAAATTCCGAGCCAGAAACGACATATTTGTCATGATGACAAATCGTTACACATCTTGTTCCACAACCAAAAGACAATCTGCTTCTCTTATTATTATTCCATATTCTTACCGTACCGTCATGTGATGCCGATACAACCGCGTTACCTCTACAATAAAATGTTGATTTTACTTTATCTGAGTGGCCATTAAGAACCTTTATACACTTTCCCGTATCAACATCCCACTCTCTAATCGCCTGGTCATCTGATGATGATAATACATGTTTCCCGCTAGAATTGAATACGGCAGTATTACACCACCCCTCGTGTCCTTTCAACACTTGCAAGCAGTCACCAGTGTCTGCATCCCATATGCGGACTGTTCGGTCCGATGACGCAGAAACTATTTCTCTGTCATCGTAGCTGAAAGATGCAAAATTAACCCACCCCTCGTGTCCTTCCAATACTCGTAAACACTTACATGTTGTGATATCCCATATCCGTATAGTTGTATCGCATGAGGCAGATACGATTTTCTTCCCGTCATGACTGCATGTTACGGACCGTACGCTCCTGCCATGGCCTCTAAAGACATATAGGCATTTCCCTGTCGCCACTTCCCATAAACGAACAGTATCATCTTCTGCTGACGAAAATATATAGTTCCCGCATTTGGAAAAAACTGCATGAGTTAAAAAGGACACGTGTCCATACAAGGTTTGAATGCATTTTCCGGATTGGACATCCCATATCTGAGCATTGTTGCCATTATATGTTGAGACAACCATTCTTCCATCAGGACTAAATACTGCTGATCGAACCACATCCTTATAGCCAGTGAAGATATTTAAGCATTCACCGGTATCTGCATTCCAAACATGTGTGGTTTTATCTGAAGATGCTGATACAACATAATGCCCGTCATGACTAATATCTGCATAATTGATAGGGGATTCGTGCTTTTTCCCAATTGTTGTATCTCCTTGATAAATTTCTCTTATGGCAGCCTCAGTCTCTGGAGTATATGGAAAATCCTTCTTGTCAAGTGTTGGCAAGACTTCTAACAATATAAGCTTTGCGGTATGAGAGAATCCGTCTTTTGATAATCTAACAGCTTCTTCTGCTACAAATCTAGATTGAATTTTGAGAAGATGATCTCGTTGCTCTTTAGTTTTTCTTTCTTCCTCGGCTTTTTCTTTTTCATGTCTCTGCCAAAGAGTATCAAAAGTCAAGCCAAGCATTCCTGCAACTATTTTAACAACAGCAGCATCACGGCCTCTTTCGTAAATATCGCCATGTTTGTCATCTTTGAGACGTTTTTCTTTTATCGGACAATCCGTGCAAGTCCTTGCCTTTTGTGTCCCGTGTCCGTTCTCATTCACATTTGCCCCCAACCTCTCCTCGTCTTTAGGCAGGTTACGCAGAGCTGGCGGAAAGCATTCTTGTGGACTCTCGGGATCCTTACACATTGCTATGCCTTCAATAATGAATGGAAAAATCTTATCCGTCCTCCCCATATTAATAAACTCCTCAATTTCCTTGTTGACCCAAGGAGAACTTGCTGAGCGAGGTGAACAAATCACGATAAGATGCCTGGAATTCTCTAATGCCAGATGAATCTGTTTAGGAAGGTTGCCTGCACTTAATTCATCAATGTCCCTGAATATCGGACGTAAGTCCTTTGGCAAATCGCCACGTCCGTTCAATGTTAGTGGCAGGTGGTAATGCTCTAACTCATGAGCTAACCACTTTGCCCATTCCTCATCCTCACGTTGATAGCTTATAAAAGCGAAATATTTTGTATTTGATTCCATCACTTAACAATTCTGAATCCCAACTTCACAATCAGTTTCAGCGTACCGATAGAAGTATTGCGGTCGTACTCTTTTTCTTCTTCAGGAAGTTCCTTGTATGGAACAAGGCATGGGTGAGTTTTCAACTCATCATTGCGTTGCTCGCCATACTTCCATCCTTGTTTGATACGAGTCTCTGCCCATACCTCATGTACGTTTTTCGACATCTGCTCTACCAACTGTCCTAATTCCTCTGGCAGCTTAACATCCGTTGTGTCAATAGGCTGCGGCGTGTACATTGCTTTATTCATTCTATTTAAATTTTAATAACCATATTATAATCATCTCTGTCCTATTATAAGCATTAAATCCCTATAATAAGCAATCCACTCTGGTGGAATAGAAACATTATCATCCTTCGCTATGTTAATGGCCTTATTTAACAACCGTTCACTATGCTGACACACATCATTGATTTGTCCCTTGAACTTATTTAGTTTTTGTGGCCAGACTCTCAACATTTGGTAATATGTGATATCACCAAAATATGTGAAACGTGCATAACGATCTATGAACTCTTTAAAATCGTTCCATGCAGTTTCTCTGTTGTTTCTTTCAGTCTCTGGTCGTACGCAAAAATAGTTGGCAAATCCTTCCAGTATTCCTGTTATGACACTTGTTGTTACATAAAGGCCTCTATCGCAGTATACATACTTTGCTATAAGCAGTATTTCGTGTGGTGTTAAATCACGGAATTCCCTACTCCCTCTTTTCTCTATACTTGCTGGTAATCTATTTCGTAGCAACAGTAGTACGCTATCAGAGTTAGGCATTACCATTGGATAATCATACAATTGTTCTAGTTTATCAAACATATTGTCAAGATCATCATCGTCTTCAACCGTTAAGATTGTACGTTCGCATATTCTTCTCATCGCAATTTCAAGTTCTTTCTTGAATTCATTGGCCTCCTTATCTATCCAAAAGAAACTACGTTTTACTTTTTTTGCTTTATTATTGAATTGTCTCCAAGGTTCATCATACCCCAACTTACGCCTCGACTTATAATATGATTCCGATTTGCCAAGTCTTCTCTTATATTCAGAGTCATCTGCGACCAAATTGTAGAGATACTGTTTCATCTCTAAGACCCATGGGTCTTTTGGTGTTTTCTTCGTTTCTTCATCCCATCTCAGAACAGAAGCGTTAAAAAGGCTATCGTCAATCAATCCGTTAGAGGTTATCTGACGCCTTACTGCATCTTTAAGAATGCCAAGGGTTTGTTCTATATTATAGATGCGACTTTTTTTCATTTGTAAAGTGCAGGTCACTTCTTGCTGGCAAAAATCTTTCCATGCAGTTTCTCCTAGCAACTGATGGAAATGATCCTCTTGTCTTTTTGTTACCACCGTGTCATACACACTAAAAAAAAGCCGCTGATTTAAATAATCCCCAGTATCAATATACCTCTCTACCATTGTTCTAATACCGTTATCATCCAACATCTTCAAAAATAGTTCGTAGGTACGGTTTACTGAAGAATTTTCTAGGGTTGCGTATTTTATATCATCATCTCTAAATATATGCATGAACAAATAATTGGAAACTTCAAATTCTGTATTACTATACACCTTGGAGTATAATTCCCATTTGTCGCTGAAATTTGGCGGGCATAATAGTAGTTTTTCGCGCAATACAGTGTTTTGCTTCCAAAAGTTTCTGATGCTTCCATTATTGGGATTCATAATTTCTTTAAGTAGATAATTGTACTCATATTTTTGGCAATGAGCCAAGGCTAAAGACTCCCAAACTTCGCGCGTTTCGCTTGAATAATCAACAAGATGTTCCTCTAACCAAGGTATTGCAGTTCTGAGTATCTCACGAGCACTTAACAGCGATGGTACTTGCTGTAACATTTCACTTATTAGAATCACCCCATGTTGTCGCATCAAATTTTTCAACGGGATATCTGGCAGTGCAGAACGGACAGCCTCATCCGCTTTTTGTAATATTTCTCTAAAAAGCAAATGCTGGCATCTGCAGTTCTGTTCTGCACGTGTCGAGTTCTTAATAATGGTCTTTATACTATTAAATGATACATTTATTCCACATGAAATCATTTTGTCTAACCAATCCTTAAAATCCGCATCACCCAATACGGTGGAGGCCATAACAAGCATAATACGTCCACATGCTAATCTAACACGTCCATTATTCTCAGAGCCATCATCAGGCCTATTCATGATTGTCCTTATAGAAGCATTAAGATTATGTGTTTCAAAATATTCTTTACATTGTTCATAGTGTCTACATAGTTGCAACTGCCTTTGGTGCAAATACAATTCTTCCTTTTCTGTGGCCTTAATTCCGGCTTGCTCCACAGCCTGTTGCAATTCTCGAGCCAAAACACAATAATCGTTGTCAGGAAGAGGTGCAAAATGCCCATTAGACCTTGCCTCTTCCAACGCCTGACCATATAGTTCACCTACCATATCGTAAGACAGAAATATCGATTTGAAAGTCCCATCGTTCCTTGTTATCTCCTTACGTATTTTACTGACGTTTCCCATACGTGCTACCAGCATCCGGAACAGAAGAGTAAAATCCTTGTGAGATTTAATATTTTTCACCCTTTCTTGATCTTCAAGATTGGCGCTTTTCTCTTTCTGCATTTCCTTTCGGAAAATATTCCATACGAATGAGAAATTGTTATCTTCTCCAAATATGTTCTGTATGTTCTGCAACTTGTCTAAATATATCATTGGGGAACGTGTACATATACGTAACATCGTGTTAACCGGGTTCTCCTTTCCAAACGCACCATACCATACATTCATTGCTCTTTTTGCTTCCTGACGGGAAAGGGGATTTGAGGTATGCCTCCCATTTGCAAGAACAAATGTGTCGAAATCATATTGCGAATAATTGCACAGCATCTCCCATACCTGATCATTGATAATAGTCATCATGATAGAGGGATCCACAATAGTTGTCATCTGCTCATAATCATACTCTCTAATCATGTTGAAATCTAAGGCTATATCAGATAGTTTTATGATGTCCTCTGATTTTGAATCGTCAACGCTCCATATACTAGCAAAGTCATCGTCATCATCAACAGCGTAACTTATAGCAGTCGGTACTTCTCTTGAAAATGCTATAATGTTGTTACCAATGAAATATGTTCCTAAAAGAGTTTGAATGTCAACTGAAAATGCTTTCAAAAAGTCTATATTTTCAGGGCTTAAGTAGCACATCTCTGGATGTGAAATGCCATTAATACTATTTTTTGCCTCTTCGATGGACTGCCAGAGTTCCTCTTTCATAACCATTACAACAAGGCATAGTGGCAATTGGCCGGTATGACGCATGAGTCTCACCAATTGTACACTCCTAACAAAAGCAGCAACTACATTGCGTATTATCATTGTTTTATTCATTCCGCCGTTAACAACGGGAATGATATCATTACTGAACTCACTATGGAATTGTCGTGCTTCATCAATCAGCCGACTATTGTATGATAACAATTTGGGGATATAGTCTCCAATAACTTTGCCTTTTGGCATCGGATGACTCCCGTCTTCGAATTGATTCCACACCCATTTGGAGTCTTCGTAGGAGACAACGCCGATGTGGATTGTCCTTAACCGGTGTGACTTTTGCACGCTGTCACTTGTTGTAATAACCATTTGCTCCATTTTTTGGAAAACCGCACTGTTAGCCTCATAGCCTGACGTAGTAGTTGTCAATACTATCTGGTAACAGGGCCTCCGCTTAGAGGATGCGTGATGAAATAGAGCTTCAATCTTCGACAAGTCCTCACCAAGCATAGAGTCAATCTGGTCTATTACGATGAAGTTACGCTGTTTTTCCCGCGTATCAACATATAAGTTCTCACGATCCAAATATTCGTCATAAGCGCTAAGTTCATCTACTAGTTTTGATAGACTTATACATCGGTGGCCCACACCACTACCTGCGATGTTCAGCGCTCCTCGTACAGTAATAAACCTGTTGTCAGGGGCATCGCCAAATCTTTTGATAAATTCCAAAACGGAGCGACTTTTTCCCGATGCTGGTGCTCCACAGAGTAAAATATGGTCGAGTCCGGCATCTCTCATCTCCTTATCATGGTTACGGCTTCTGAAAACATTTTCGTCAAATCCATTTTCTGGCATGGTACGCTTATAGTCGTAAAAAATATCTGTAGGCAACACCTCACTGCACGCAGTCTCATAACGACGCAGGCGTAACTGGTTACTAAGAAATGTGTGTAGTTCATGTTCCACTCTCTCTATGAGTTGTCCATGCTCAAATTCGTCTGGAGCATAGTAGTTCCCTAAAAACTGGCTAATTTGTTCGCGACTTACATCACCGAGGTGTTTTACTATTTTCTCTTCGTCTGGCAGATTCTCGTTGCAAATGACTAACTCTTCGTCAGGATTCTTGCTAAAGAAAAGGCTAATCATGGGTAGTCCTGTCTTGCTTTTCTTCGCGTCAACAGCAACTTGCAATTCATGAAATGTCCATTCCCCCACAAAATCAAATGGGCACAGAAAAATGAACCAGTCAGTCACCTCTCGGATATGCCAGTCTATGTCATCTTGCTTTGTGGCTTCGCGATTGTAATCTGTTGGAGTATCGTTACAATCGTAGACATGCCCTATATTGGGGTTAGTGGCAAGCCACTCTTTTAAAACCATCTTTTCCTTGCTTTTCCGTGCGCAAGAAATCAAAACATTTATAGCCATACGATTATCTATTTTCAGTCTGTCTTGTTAATAAGGATATAAACTATTTTTCCGTCATTTTCATAATCCAGGGGATATAGCGAGAGAACTCATAGTCCAATTCCTTGATGGTTCCGAGCTTGTCGAAAGGACGGATGTCGGAATGGATGTATAGGTTCTTGTTTTTACCAAGTTTGCTCCCTGCCTCACTATTGGGCGCCTCATACTTATCCTCATCCAGATGGGGTTTTCGGTATCCCATGAACAATTTTTCCACATTCCAACGGTTGTGCTCTACTCTTGCCATTTCCTCAACCTCATCGTCTGACAGCATCATGCTGTCCTTGCTCGTATCTTCAAGCTTTAAACCGCGCATAGCTCTCAATGTTGCGAGTTTGGTCCTGATCGTATACGAGTTATACAAGTTGGACCATTTCAAGGCGACGCTGAGACCCTGCCACATCTTCTCTGCATCTTTCCATATCTTTTCTTCCGGTATGGCATCAAGTACCATCATTCCCTGGAATTTGTAGGAACTATAGTCAGCTGTACAATAGAGATAGTTAATCAGCATGGCTCGTTTTATAGATTTATTGTCGGCACTATATGCCGTTTCATTCATGCCAAACGGGTAGATGTTCGCATAACGGGCTTTACGCTTCGATTTATTTAGTTGACCATCTTTGAGCCTATAATAATCTAATTCCTTGTCATCAGCTACCCTGAGGTTTGTTACAAAATTGTCCGAACGATCTTGGCGAACAAATACAGGAATTTTGTTGTCGTATACTTCATCAGGCATATTCATGGCCATGACGAAGTTGTTGCGCTGGTTTTCCATTGCCAAGAATATTGACAGATACTGACCGTTTTTATCTTTTGCCCAGTTATGAATCTTGTCTTGAACCATTTGGGAGAAGATGTCTCCTTTGATAAATTCAAACTCGACGTCAAGGAATCCTTCTTTTACTTTCTTTTTGTCATCTTTAGGTCCTTTATCTGAAAGATTCAAATAAGAGTAGTCTTCAACCTCAAAAAAGTGTCTGTTGCGGGTGATAAACTCATCCTTTTCCTTATCGGCATTGATATCTATAAAAGTAATTTTGGTTTTTAATGAGTTGTCGCGATTGAAATTTGGGAAATGAAGCACATGAGCTGCTTCCATCGCAAAAGCAACAGCAAAGTTGGTTGTTCCAACAAAGACCAGGCGAACGTACTTTTTATCATCAGGTCTTATACCTTCACCATAGACTGCAGGATAAGCGATCTTGATTCCAGGATTGTCCATGTCTAGATGGAATCGTTTGACGAATACTTGCTTAGCCCAACCTGTGAAGAAATTGTAAGGAACAAATTCAATTCCCAAATCTTTAACTTTACCAAAAATCTCTGTGGTCTTAAATGCTGCATAGGTATCAAGATCTCTGAATACGCATGTGATTTTACTAGGCAGGCGTTTGCCTTCCATAGATTCCAAATATTTACAGATGCAGTCCACACACTCCACATTAATGGCATCATGAACCGGATTTGAGTGATAACCAACAATGAAGATCTCCTCAGCAGATTCCAAATGAATATCTTTGTATGACTCTGATGTCGTACGATGACCATAGTTGATGTTGATATGCTTCATCTGCTCCTCGTTGAAGGATTTCCTGAGTTTCTCCGTCACATCCAAGACCTTAGATGTTAATAACAACACAAAGGCGTCTTTGTCTTTCCCAAAGATATACTTGATGAAAGAAGGCACCATGTCGTCGTAGCCCATAATCACATAATGCCCAGACTCCATATAACAAATACGTCTTTCGCGGTGATTCTCCACCCTGCGTTCAATCATATTGGTCATCACGGAGATAATCATACCCGTGAAAATGACCACACCTCTGACAAATCTCAGCCGTTTTGTTCACACACGTTGCGACACTGTCGCAAATAGTCATTGTTGAATCCATAGTTATTCCGTTTTATATTCTTAGTTTTGCAGCAAAGATAGACTAAAAATCTGATACAACAAAGTTTTTTGCAATAAGAATTGACTTTTTACTATTCATTTTCTCTTTTTTTTAAAATACGTTTATATAATCAGCCTGTTCTGTATACCGTTTTCTAAATCCATGACTTCACCGTTAAGAGAGTAGATATAGTCTCTACCCAAACCATCCTTCAATTCTGTCTTTTCCATCTTCTGCATCTCACCTGAAAACTCTTGGATCGACTTAATTGTTGTGTTGATACTCCTAACCGGAGCGTCAGATTGCGCATCAAGACTATTCATTGTGAAGAGTCGTTGAGGCGTAAGGGTCTGAAGGCAATTGCTTTTATTGAAAATCGCTCCTGGCAGGGCATCTCCTTTTTTATTCGTTGGTTGTCTATAAGCTCTTAGTGAATTGTCGGCCCGAACTATATAATAGTCTGAGATAATACGCCTATTATGGATGTCACGATAAAAGCTCTTGTATGTATTTGAAATCCCGATCAACTCTACTTGCATTTTAATATTGGGACGGAGCGTCTTAACGGCAGACGTAATTTCCATGGAAAGATCCTCGAAAGGCTTCTCTGACAAAGCGTTAAGATCGAAGATAAAGGACACATGGTATTGATAGTCTTTCGAAAAAGACTTGGGTAACAACTGCTCCAACACATCACGAATATTCTGCTTGGTTCCCTCGACATATAAATTAAACAGGTAACGGTCGATGAAGATGATGGCAGATGAAGGTACTGTTATAAGGTCGTTCAATACCGTATTCCATCCTTTGTGATAAACTTCAGAATTTTCCGGAGAGAACTCAATGTTCCTATCGCTAAGGTAGAGGTAAAATTGAGCATTGGACTTGTTGTCCTCCATAGAAATCGCCAAAGTCCCATAATCCGTTTTCAGATTATTTATCTTAGAGAAGTCAAGATTCAAAAGATATACACCAGCAGGCATATCAAGCACAACAGAAGGGTTTGTTGCGATTTCTCTTATCTTATCCTCATATTTGGTGTTAATTCTGATTTGGTAATTCTGATAAATCTTTTTTCCCCAATTCTCATCAATATCGGTAGCATAGATGGTCTTCAACTTCAACATCGCTTTGAAGAGGAGAAGACGGTCTTTCGGAATACTAATTCGACCTTGTTCCTCAAACAGTTTCTTGAGGATAGTACCTGTCGTAAAGAAATACATAATCTGTCCTCCTTTCTTCATTTATTGTCTGTTTCATCCTCCCGTCTCATAACTGTCATGGAGAGGTTGCCTGCCTCATCAAAGAAGCCTTTACCAAACTGACGCATAAATGCGCCTGCAGGTGTAAACTCCATATCATAGGGCAATTCATTATCCTCAGGGAAATAATATACGCGGAAAGGTGACTCGGCATTTAATTGCTCCTGACTACGATATCCATAATCACCCACCTTGACCTGTGCAGCACGGATGATGTATTCCGAGTGGGTCTCAATCAGAAGACGGATGCCGTATTCCCTATTAATCTCATAAAAGAGTTGTGTGAGCAAGCTCTGCAAACGGGGATGTAGGTTCTGTTCCGGCTCTTCAATAATGATCATGGTGGTCTTCTTACTCTTTCTGCAGTTTCTGCTGACAAACGTATTAAGTTTTAGCAAGAGTAGGATCAGTTGGATGTAACCCATGCCCAAATCAACGAGGTTGATGCCGTCCTTGGGATACTGGCTGTCGAACAAAACAACAGAAAAGGCCGATCCGGAAACAGAATTAATCTTAATGTCCTTTGCAATACCGAATTGATTCATCCAATAGGACATAAAGTTGCTCTCTCTCTTCTCGAAATATTTCCGCTCATTCTCGTATTCGTGAATGATGGAAGCAATATAGTCGTTTCTGTCTTCATAGGAATAGACAATTTTCTGTGTCACTCCGTGAGCATAGAAATATTCAATATAGTTGTCGCTAAGGGATGCCAGCACATCAGTTATCGTTAATTTCACATCCTCCTCATGTCCTTCCCAGGTTGTAGAAAGGGCATATAGTCTGTTCACCATTTCGTTGTTGTATGCAAAAGAGATGAACTTGTCAAGACTATCGGAAATAGTCTGAGGGGCATTGCCATTCATTCCAACCACAGCACTCAACTGGTTCTTGGCATAGTCAATGACAACACGGGCTTGATTCTTATAATCGGTAATGATGATGCTGGCAATAGGAGCCATAGTTTCATATAAATCATCGTCATGATTCAGGTTGCAGTTTACCTTTATTTCATAGGTTATCTGACTGAGTGTTGCAACAAACGAGATACTCTCGTCACCACGTTCTTTGGCTCTGTTATTCAAGGCCCGCCAGAATGTGCCAATATGAAGATCACGCGTCTTGTTGGCGTCAAACTTAAACTTTGGCACCTCCCACTTGCCGTCTTTTTGGAAACTGCGTAAACTCCTCAAGTTGTCATAGACCAACAAGATGGCCTTGACCATGGTCGACTTGCCAGAGTTATTACTGCCCACGATGAAAGTGATGTCATTGATATCGAGTACAGGGAACTGCTCGAACTTCCGGAAATTAGTAAATCCTATCTGTTTCATAATACTTGTTTTATATTGATTTTGAGATTCTAATAATCGATATTCTTTTTTATTATTCTAGCCGGATTGCCAGCCACCATTGCGTAATCAGGAACATCATCAAGGACAACAGAGCCTGCAGCGACCATTGCAAATTTGCCAATTGTTATTCCACACATAATTACTGCTCCTGCGCCTATTGATGCTCCATAACAGATTCGTGTCTTTTCCAAATTCCAATCACCAGCAACAACCTGCCGACCGTCTCTCGTTATAGACCTTGGATATCGATCGTTGATAAAGCTTACATTTGTACCTATGAACACGCCATCCTCCAAGGTCACACCTTCATAGATGCTATTGTTGTTCTGAATCTTAACCCTATTTCCAATACTTACGTTATTCCCAATATAAACATTTCTGTGAATACGACAATCATCTCCTATTTCTGCTCCATCGTCAATGAAACTTCCATCTTCGAGAAGCAAGTTGCTCCCCAATTTTACATTTCTTCCGACATTATCTACCAATCGGTCTTGCATTCTGGTATAAATGGCATATGATTCAGGTGTCAGCAGATGACCAATCAGTTCGTTTCTGTTCCGTAACGAGAAAAACTGAACTTTGGCAATCTCTAAATATCCATCATTGGCACTATCGTGCATTTCCTTGATTTGCTCCTGTGGTGTAGGATTATCCTGTAGATGCAGAACGGCCTGGGAAATAAGTTCAATCTCCAAACGCTCGCTCTTGATGATACCTACTTCAAATAATCCATGATTGTGTTTCTCCACCTTAGCTTGTGTCACACCAACTTCTTCTTTCAACGCACGGAATAAGATTCTGTTGATGTCAATATGCACAGTCTTGTCTTTGTCGACAATCAGGTGACCGTCTTTGTCTTTTGTACCATCCATGAGAAGACTAACAGTTTCGTCATAAGAGAAATGCCAGATGTCGCCAGACGAGATATTTCCTGAGCGTTTAGTCCACATGAGTGAAGGTTTTCCTTTGATGTAAGCAGCCAAGAAACCACCAAGGCCTAATGAGCAAAGGAATGGTGCCAAAGGTTTGATGTCCTGAGTGTTGTTGATGGTAAATGGCTTGTCGTCTATAGAGCAAAGTATATGATACATCTCCGTCATACACTTGAACGTGAAATAATCGGAATAGTATAACTGCATATCTACACAATGTTCCTCAGAATTCGTGGTCCGATTATCCGTAATGCAGTAAACCCCAAGTTCTGCTCCGTTGAACATCGTCTTCCCAACCTCAAGGTCTGCTATAAAAGTACAAGCTACCATTTCTGAAACAATATTGATAAATGTGTTTACATCGAAAAATTTCAGTTCCGGTAACACAATAGACTTGTATTTATCGACATCAAGATAATCTTTCAAACGCTCATGTATAACAGACAGACTATATTCTTCTTTGTGCTTGTTAAGGAAAAGCATAAAATGCTCCATGAGCTCTTCCTTCTCAGGTTTCATTTTGTCAAGATGCTGTTCGATTTCCTGCACTTTATCCTTTCTAAAGAATTTCAATTTCTCTAGCTTCTCCTTGTATTTCTCAGGAACATCAACAAACAGTCCCTTATTGATAACACATATATTGAACTGATCGTGATAGAAGAATTCATTAGTTCCTGTACCACACAATTTCTTGTAGTTGCCAAATACTGTAATCTTACCCAGCAGTCTTTGCAAGGCGATACGTATTAAGAAAAGACTTTGGTCTTCAAACACCGATTTGCCATGTTTCTCGTTGATGAGAGCCGAAAGAGCCTCCAAACGTTTCTCGTCAACGAGAGACTCTTGTGTGTCATGTTGATGTATGGCCGTGGCTTCCGTGTCAAGCCACTGAATCTTTCCAACATATTCCTTCAACTTCGATTTATTGATATCAATTTCATCCTTCGGATAAAACAGTATGGTCTTTCCTTTTACCACAGCATGTCCTAATTCCTCTTTGATGATAAACTCCGACTCTTCCACCTCTTTGGTATATATGAGGAGAAAGTATTCTGAGTTATCTATCCCTTTATGGATACGCTTGGTGTATTCTTTACCTACATCCTGATGTAACTCATTCAAGTCGAACCATGCATCTATATCATGTTCTTTCAGTTCTGCAAATAAGCGAGCTACATAATCTACATTCTCTCGCTTATAGCTGATAAATACATCTTTGCTCCCTTTGATGACAGGGAGCTCTACTCCATTGAATACTTGTCTTGCAGGCTGTTGCCCTTTAATTAAATCTTTTGTTTGCATAACTATTTGTAATGAATGATTGCAGAATACCTTCTACCAATTTACGTAATGACCTAATATCGTTGAACGTTTCAGGATTGAGTTGATACTTGTTACAGAAGTTTTCTTTGAATGAAATGAGTTCTCCTGAAGCGTTTTCGGCAGGCTCTTTGAAGAACACGTACACTTCCTTTGGACATCTTCCTGATCGCATTTCTTCCACGGCAACATCCAGTTCTTCTACTGTATATTCCCCCAGGATTTGCCAAAACAGCACGATGCATATATCGCATTCTCGTAACTTTGCGAGATATTCATCTTCTTTCCGTCCTGCCCTCATCGACGAGTCCATATACTCCCAAGGTACAGGTTTATACTTGATGCTTTGTTCTACAAGATTATCATTCATATCTTGCATCAAGTCTACTAATTCCATCCGCTCACGTTTTAGTTCGGCAGATGAGGCAATAAAGATTTGCTTTGTTGACATAAGAAACATGTTTATTAATTAGAAGAAAGCCTGATTATAGAGTTATAGACGTTCTTGCACCATTCCCTAAGAGTAAAAAGTTGCCTAGTTATCAATCCTGGACCTATATTTTCTTGTGCATCACTCATATTCTTAATCATTTTTGCTATTTCTGTCTGATAAGTTCCGGGATACTTATTAGTCAATTGGAGGTATAACGTCAGCGCTTCTGAGTAATATTTCTCTGCCTCTTTATATCGGTCAAGCACTATTAGTAGGTTACCATAGTTACCGAGCGTTTGGGCCAAATCTGGCTCATAGGTGTCCGATGAAACCTTAACCAATTTTCTATATATGCTCAAAGCCTCTTGATAACTATTTTCTGCCTCAGCATAATGCTCTAGGTTCTTTTGTACAATAGCAATATTATTAAGCGAATCTGCCACATTACTAATATATATGTCAGGTTTTTCCACAGCAAGTCGGCGATTAATCTCCAATGCCTCCATTATGTTCTCCTCTGCGTCTGCATGGTTTCCAAGATGATCTAATAAAGACCCATAATTGGTTAGTGCAATTACCAAATTTGGAAGATAGGCATCAGGATTGGACGAAGCCAAAGGACGTAGAATTCTCAAAGCCTCCACACACTCCTTCTTTGCCTCATCATATTTATCAAGATGATATTGTACTGCTCCAAGGTTATAAAGAGTTTGCGCTAAATATGGCAGGAATGCATCTGGATTGCTATCTGCTAGCATTCGACGTAACTTCAGCGCATCCTGCAATGCTTTTTCTGCCTCGGAATAGCAGCCACGTTCATATTTCAGATTGCCAAGATTAGTAAGGACATTTGACACACTTGGTATAATTTCTATAGATTTGGAAGGAACTTGTTTGTTGTAAATCAATAATGCCTCTTGAAAACTTCGCTCCGCATCGTCAATGTGCTTAAGTTTTGCTTGCAAGGCGCCAAAGTTACATAGCGTATCGGCCAAATCAAGTTGATACTTTCCTGGGTTGGAAGCTGTAAGCTTACGGCGAATTTCCAGTCCTTCCTGAAAGTATTTTTCGGCATCAGCAAGACGTCTCTCGTTAATCAGTAGGGCACCAAGATTACAGAGTGAAAGCGCTACATGTGGCAGGTAAGCATCTGAATTTACAGAGGTCAACTGACGATAAATCTTTAGGGCTTCTTGGAAAGTCTTCTCTGCATCATTATAATGATGGAGTTCTGAAAAAAGAGCTCCAAGATTATTGAGCATTTCTGCCAAAATAGGCTGATGGACATCTGGGGTGAATGCCGCTAACCGACGACGGATATTCAGTGCTTTCTGATAATAATCTACAGCCTCTTTCATGTAATTGAATTGCTGAAGCAATACTGCATAGCTATACAATAATTTGGCATACTTATCTTCGTCGTAATTGATTTTTCGCGCGATGTTGATAGCTTCCTCTATGGCTTCACATGCTTGTCTAAATCTCACAGGAACACTCAATGATGTATTCGCCATCACGGTATCGGCTTTTAGCACGAACTCCTCTATTTTCAATTCCAAATTATGTTGCTGCTGTTCAAAACGAGCAAGTTCTGCATTAGCCTCTCTTTTTAACTCTCCAATGTCTAGGATGCGGTCAGCCTCAATGACATTACCTTGTTCAAACAACTCTCGAGCACGAACCATACGTTCTGTATATTGTTCTGCGGACTTCTTGGCGAAATTAAGAGCTATTGAATACAAATGTAGCTGATATGCATCAAATTCCTCTTTAATTTTTTCCCGTTCAGCTTTTACGACCCTTAGCTGCTTTGCAAGGGCTTTGCCACCGTTATTCTTTTTTTGTTTTTTACTTAGGGAAGAAATCTCTCTGTCAAGTTTCGTCAGTTCGTACTGTAATCGTTTATAATCCTTGTTAAAAGCGGCAAATCCTATATTTGAAAGATTTACTATTGCCCTTCCACCAACAGACACTTTGCCATCCGAAACATCTATTAATCCGCTTTGTAAGTTATTCTGGTATACTTCGAACTGAAGTATAAAGTGTAGATTCATTGTATCCACGTTCTCGAACTTGCAGAAGAAGTGACCATATTTGGTGACGAAATTTGCCTTGAAATCTTTAAGTGCCACAGTCAAATCCTTCGTTGGTTCTTTGAAAAACACGTAAAGGTTACGAGGGTTATTGCCGTCTTTTAGTTCCTGATAGGCAGTGTCCAGTTCTTCTTCTGAGTTGCCAGCCAAGTCATGCCAATAGAGAGTAAGACACATCTCGCACTCTTTGAGTTTTGCCTTATAATCCTCAATAGAGCCATCTGTTTCCGGATTCCATTTGATGCGTTTTAATTCAATACCTCTTGGCTCAAGCACCTCATTAAGATGCTCAATAAGGTTCGTGAACTCTAACTTCTCTTCGTGCATCTCTTCCGATGCTGCAATCATTATCTTAATGGTTTTCATCTTTATTTATAATATCAGTTTGTTCAACTGAAATTTGCGGAATGGGAGACAAGTACCCAGAATCCCTCTTCAACTTCGTCTTCTTTTATATTTGCCTACTCTAAATAATATTTTTTCCGTTCTTCGGGAGTCAACAGGAAATCTTTGTATCTTTCATAAGCTTGTTCTATTAACTTGTCAAATGGTTTGATAGGGTATATATGAATATCACCTACAGCAATCGCAATTGACTGGCCATCAGGGGGAAAAACAGCATTATCTACAGGAGTATCAATGTCCTGGATTTTCATACCCGTTTCAACATCCCAAATACTAACTCTTACATTTTCCGTAACGGATAGTATTTTGGAATTATCATGATTAAACTCTGCATATTTTGCACTACAATCTATAATGTGCTTACAAATTCCAGTTTCTGTATTCCATATTCTTATAGAGCCATCATACGATGTCGTAACTATTAGTTTTCCATCACTACTGTAAGCAATTGAGATAATATGTGAAGTATGCCCCTTCATTTCCTGCACAATTGTTTCTTTATTAATGTCCCAAATGCATATATAATTGTTCGTGCAAACAGCAACAGCTAACATATTAGCATCAGGACTGAAACATACACAATCTGCACCACCATATTCACATACAAGTGTTTTGGCACATTTTATCTTTTTTATAGAATACACATTCCAGACAAAAAAGCGATTTCCATAATCAGTTACAATCCTTTTCCCATTCTTACTCATAGCAATCGGGGCATCTAAAATAGAGTCATGTCCATTAAAAGAACGAAGGCATTGCCCAGATTGAATATCCCATATTTGAAGTCGTTTATCTTTTATCAAAAATGCCTTTGTTTCAGAAGAATCGATTTCCACAGAAAATGCTCCAGCCCCTTCAATGTTTCGAATACACTCTCCTGAAGTGCTATTTAAAATACAGGAATTGTCTGCGGAACAAACAATGATTTTGTCCCCATTATCATAATATTTCATAGCATTGATTCCCGCACAACAATCTGACAACAACTTATAAGACTTCTTTAGGAAAAACTCTTTTACAAAAAGCGTTTCCTCTACTGATCCTGCAACAATTATTTTATCATTTGAAAGACACATAGATTGGGCTGGAAAGGAAAGATTTCCATATTCCAGCTTTTGTCCGGTTTTAATATCCAATCTATAAAAGTTCTTTGCAAAATCACTTTCAGAACAGATATAAAGAGAAGAATCGTTATGAGCAAAAAGAACTGATTTAATACTTCGTCCGTTATCCTTGTATGCGTGAATCCGTTTCATTAATCGATAATCCCATATATATATAGTGTTATTATCGGATAGAACTATGAAATAACAGCCATTAGGACTAAACGATACAGTTTTAATCTTGCCATCAAAATCATTAATAATCTGCGAAATCTTGTTGTCTATGTCCCATATTTGAAAGGAGTCATCAGTTGGGATTAATATGTATTTTCCATCAGGACTAAATATATTTGAGTTTAAACGATTGGAATTATATTTGGGACTGAAAAAACCGTAGGCGTTATTTGAGGTAAATATACTTTTACCCTTTTCAAAGTCCCATACATGGAGAATGTCATCCCTTGATACAGATGCCAATCTCCGTCCATTAGGACTAAACACAATTGATTCGACAATAAATGATTGTCCATCCAGTTTTTTTACTTCATATCCCGTAACCGAATCTACTATGTGAATGAAGTTGTCTCGTGATGCCAATGCAAGATATTTTCCATCAGGGCTATAGCTCGCAGATGTATGAAAATCACTTTTCCCAGTTATCGTGAGTCGACATCTTCCTGTATTAACATCCCAAATCTTTACGGTGTTGTCTTTTGATGCTGACACAACAGATTTACCATCTGGACTAAATTGCACTGTGAAGATTTCATTGTATTTGAGGTGCCCCCCAAAGGTAAAAACATTATCTTTCATAGTAGCCCTTAAAGCAGATTCCGCTTCTGGAGTGTATGGATAGTCTGGATGCTTAATAGTTGGTACGATTTCTAAACATAGTCTTCTGGCGAGATGATTGTCACCTAATTGAGATAATTCTAACACAGTCTTGGATGTAAATCGACTTTGCGCTCTAAGCAATTTGTCCCTTTCCTCCCTAATCTTTCTCTCTTCCTCAGCCTTCTCAATCTCGTAACGATTCCAGAGTTCTGGGAAACCTACGTTCAGCATTCCTGCTACAATCTTTATAAATGCGATATTAGGGCTTCCATCTTTTTTGATGTCACCACCTAACTTTGAATGTTTAAGGGCTTTCGGAAAACAATCCTCAGGTTTGTCACCTTCAACAATGAATGGGAATATATGATCTTCTTTGCCTAAGGCAATGAATGTTTCGATTTCTTTATTTACTGCATCTGATTTTGCAGAATGAGGAGAACAAATAACAATGAGATTGTTTGTTCCTTCCAAAGCCTTCTGCACCTGTGCATCCCATTCGGGTCCGGCACTCAACTCGTCTCTGTCGCGGAAGACTTTCCGCAGATTGTCTCTCACATCAGTCCGTCCATTGAACGATGCTGGCAAATGGTAATGCTCCAGTTCATTTCTGAGCCATATCGCCCAGTCATTGTCCGAACTGGAATAGCTGATAAATACGAAAAATTCTTTCTGTTCCATATCTTCAAATCAGACATATACAAGATTCTACAATTTGTACATGGTACAAATATAGATTTTTTTCTCCAATCTTATATGTTCCATACTATATTTTTAGATTATTTTGTGCAAAAATGTGGTATTAATTTGTAAAATTGAGTGAATTTGAGTATTTTTGCCAAATAAAATATCTTGGATGAAGACAGTGCTTCCTGATAAAGCTTAACTTACAAAAAAGATGCAAAAGGTGGCAGGTTTCACAAAAAAGTATTACCTTTGTACCCTGAAAGCGCGTCTTTCGCCCAAAAGCAAACAAAACCATGCACTAATTTCAAAATGATATAAATATGGGAATTACAAACTGGTTCATAAACAATCTGGATAGCGAAGAAAGAATCCTAACAAGAGATTTGCTTTCTGTCGCGATTGCAGACAAAGAGTTTTCGGAAGAGGAAAGAAAGACTATATTGGAGATTTGCATGATAGAGGATATATCCAATGTAGAACTGATGAACTCCATCCGTAATCAAATCACCACATCAAATGCTCTTGTCACGCAAGAAGACAAGAAGAGATATCTGCTTAATCTCATCAGAGTCATGTCAGCAGATAAGAACTATTATCCGCTGGAGATGCATATCATTGAAATTCTTGCCAAAAAGATCGGCATTCCTCCACTGAAGCTTGTTCTGTTTCTTGTCGAAGAGATAAAAGACAAAAACATCAGCCAGTATGAAGGGCTCGACATCATCGAAGAGTTTGTTAGGCATCTTATTGTGACTGGAGAATAATGATGGTTCCAGAATTGAACGGAGGAGGAACAGACTGGGGTTCAATTGCTGCGATCCGCGCCGTCCTCACTGTTCCGGGTCATTATATCTATGCGGTAGCAATCTGCTATACCTTACACAAGCTATGTAATCGCCTAATACAAAAACAGCTTATGGCGGACTGTGAAGCAACTAACAAAAAAATAAATTGGCATGAGTATTATTACAAAATTATTAAGTGTTATTACAGAGCCAGAATTTAAGTTGGCTCGTGATCTTACGGCGATGGCTATTGCCGATGGTCAGATCACATCTGAGGAGAAAGAAGCCATGAGTACTCTTTGTCATTTGGAGGGCATTGATGAAGCACATTTATTGGAAGCGCTGAGAGACAACTACGATCAAGCAGACGAGGAAATGCCCAAGACTCCCCAAGGAAAAGAGAAATACTTGAGAGACATCATCAAACTCATCGGGGCTGACAGCTACTCAGCTCCACAGGAAATTTATCTGTTTCAGATTATAGCCAGCAGAATGGGACTAAACCAGATGGAGGTGGTTGGTATCTTCTTATCTACGGCAACACGTCGTTATTTTAAAGGAGACATCGGTGCAAAAGTGTTACATAGTTTCTTGAAGAACCACATCGACCCTAAAGGCAGAAGTGAAAGAGAAAACCGTGAATGCCTGCACTCTATCTATGAATCCGTGGCTATACACACTGAACAATTGCAAGACAAAGAAGCAGATCAAGAATTGCTGCGCCAAAATCTGGCACATGCCACACAGACGTTTATGGAGAACAGAATTATCATGCAGGAATTCAAATATATGAATCTTGACTTTCCAAGGATGCTGAAAGAGGAGGAACTGAGAACATATAAACGATATTGTTAAGTTCGTCATAACAATCGAATAGGAGAAAAATGAAGTGGTTTTCCTCCTACTCGATCTTGTCAGCAAAAAGGGATCATTACATCTGATATAATGCGCCAATGACAAAAAATATATGTGCTTATCCCTGCTGAATTGCCTCGTAGAATTTTCTCTGAGCAGCGCGGAGCATAGTAATACCACGAGGAACGAAGTCTGCCAAGACTGGGGTGGTATCCACTATAACTTCAAAACCAACCCAAACTTCATCAGGAACAGGTGTGTAAGCCTTAATTACTTTCAACTCGGAGTTAACCTTGTTCATGGCAAGCAAGACGGCAGGGAAATTCTCCTCGGTTACATCATAAATACCAGGCATCATCAAACGAAAATACTGGTCATCATCTTCATCATAGAAGAAAACGAAATTACGGCCTTCGCACTTGAAAGTAAGACCAAACTCTTCTTCCTTGGGGCAGAATCCCTCTTCACGGAGGTAATTCAACATCAATTCCTTTAAATTCATACTCATTTGCTTTTTAGTTATTTGAAATAGAATTATTGCACAAATCCAATCTTGGGTCGATTATTCCTATTGTCAACATTCTCCATCTTTTGGTGAAGATTATCGTAACTGTTCACAACATCCTTGCTGATAGAAGGATGAACACTGCTGATAATCTCTTCGAGCAGCTGTTGAGTGATGGGCTGATCATTAAAGGCTGCACTCATAGCTGCGTCATTGACAATGTATGCGATGTCACTTGCAATATAGCCATCGGTCAATTCTGCCAAACGCTCGCTATTAATGTCTGAACAAGGACGGCCACTAAGATGCAACTTGAACATTTCGCTTCGTGCTTCCTTGTCCGGCATGGGGATATATACCATCTTATCGATACGTCCAGTTCTGAGGACAGCAGGATCTATCATGTCTGGTCGATTGCTGGTGGCAATGACAAATATGCCACGTTGGGCACAATTATTCAACTGGCTAAGAAACTCGTTTACCTCACCAGCCTGATGTTTTGCTCCCTTGTTCGAACGATTTGGAACAAAGGCATCAAACTCATCAAAGCAGATGATAGTAGGCTTGCTCTCCTCTGCTTTCTTGAAAAGGTCGGCTATCTTCCCTTGTGAGCCATGTACATAGATACTTCCCAAATCACTGGCTTTTACCAACATGAAATTGAAACCAGTCTCTTCGGCAAATTTCTCTGCAAAGAAGCTCTTTCCACATCCAGGAGGACCATAGAACAGCATGCCATTAGGTGGAAGCAACTTATATTTTGCGGCTTTTTCTTTGTCTTTTAGAATAAATATCACCTTCTGAGTCAGCATCTGCTTCAACTGATCCATTCCTGCAATATCCTTAAAACCGTTGCCTTTTCCCTTTTGGATGTCAACCTTGGCCTCCGTGTCGCTTGTATCCTCGTTCTGCTGACGTTGTGATGCTTGTTGGTCGTTTCCCTCTTTTGGCTTCAGTTCCTCCACGCCGTCGGGGTTGTTCAGGTCATTGAGCAGCAGTTCTGCATCTGCGTATTTGCAGGAACCATTCACGCGGAGTCCCTTGGCAAGGATGCGCCTGATACCTTCCGGTACCTCAATGTCATCGAGTGACAGTGGTTGTTTCCGGGCTTCTAAGACAATCTTTATCCGTTCCTTGCGGGATGCGTTTTCCGGTAATTCAATATCCCAGGGAACTCTGCCTGAAAGCATCGTGTAGAAGACGGCCAGAACCGAGAACAGGTCAGAGGCATTGCTGTATAGCCCGGCAAAGGATGCGGTTGAATGGTAGCGCTCGTCCAAGTCGGAGGTGTCAAAGGTCGGCAAACCGCCAATGAACGTGGAAAGATGGCTCATGTCGATGATTTCCGCTACGCCTCCTGTTCGCTCTGAGAGCATGATGTTACGGGGGGTAATGTCATTGTGGAAAAGGCGTTTTTCGTGCAAATATCTCAGTCCTTCGAGTATATCGCGAAGTATTTGTATGGCCTGGTCCACAGGTAGTTTCCCCTCGCGCAGGATTTTATCTGCCAGTAGCTCTCCGCTGAAATAGTTGGTTACTACAAAGCGGCACTCACCGGCACTTTCGCTGTCGTATTTCCCGCCTTCCACGAATGATATGATGTTCTTATGACGTAGTTTGCTAAGCAGGGCAATGCTCTTGATGTTCCGGTTTTCGTCCAGCATCTTCTCAGGCGTATTCTTAAGGATGAATAATTTCAGGAAAAACGGTTCTTCCTTTTCATCCTCTACACGATACGTCTCACAGTAATTGTTTTCCTTTATGAGACGTATCACCTCATACTTGCCAATCCTCTGATTATTGGATAATATTGCCATTGTATTTATATGTTTGTAATGAATATCTACCGGTTTGCTGCACGATATCTTTCCTCTGCTATTCTAATTTTTGTCAGAGCCTCTGGATATCCTAATTGATATGCTTGATTGTAAGCAGATCGTGCCCGAAGGAGAATGGTCAGTTTTGCACTCTTAATAGGCTTCATATTACCATGCCCTTTTACGTCAGGGAGCAGGTCTGCAGTACTGATAAGCTCATCTCCCATTGACATCCAACTCTGCATCTCAGCTCTTTTCATCTCCTCAAACGTTTGCCTCAGTTGTTCATTAGCATCGGCAAGTTCATTGTCCAAAGTTGATATTTGCTGGTTCTTGTCTTCGATAACACTGTTGAGCCTGCTTATTTCTTGTTCGTTTAATGCAATGGTTTGGCGGAGATTTTCAATCAAGGAGAGTTGTTGCTTATCGACTTTTTTCTCAGATACAGCATTCAGCCGTTTTTTGATTTCTCTAATGGATTCGGATATTCTTTCTGCTGTGGTACGTGTATCCATCTCAGATCCATTTTCTACATTCTTATGCAGGGATATAGTTCTGCCAGTGATTGCATTCAACTCAACCATAATACCGTTGAGTTCGATTCTCGCCTCTTCATTTTTTGAAATTGTTCCATCAACCTGCTCTTTTAGCATGTCATACTTCTGCTGTAGCGCATCGTATGTTTCCTGCGGAACCGTAGGGGCTTCGCTCTGTTTGGAACCACATGAAAGCAGCAACCATACTCCAAGGATACAAGTATAAAGACTTAGTTTGTTAATATCCATATATCTGAGAAATTAATAGTTGTTGATCTTGTTTGTTCATCGTAGGTAATATATCCACTACCAAGCTCTTCATTATAAAATACACCTTTCCCTCGGTCAAGAGTCAAACTAAAGTGTTTGATGGGCATATCACTATATACTGCCATGTCGTATTTGTCGTTTCCTGTTTCCGTAATCCTGGCTGTTATACCTTTCGAGGATATCCCGTCGGCTTTCGGAACAAAATAAAGCCCCGTCAACTCAGCAGGCAATGAGACAACTGTCTGTCTAAATTCCGTTTGTTCTGTTCTCGCATTACCTTCTTTAGTATCTGAGAATAGATTTCTGAAGATTATGAAAAGACATACGATTAGAATTACAACGATACCAGCAATAAATACCCCCGCATTAGTGCCTTTCGCTCCTTTGGGAGAACACGGACTTGGTTTGGTTGACGGTTTTGCTTCTAATTTCAAAAGCGTCTCTATGCGAGTAGCCATACTCTCGTCAAACCGACGATAGCGGACTTGGCTTTTATAATAATAGTCGGACAACATCTTTATGGCTGATGTTGCTGTTATACTTGATGGAGCTTCTAAGGCGATGTGATGATTGTAGCAGTATCGCAATGCCTCTGCAGCCTTCAGAACTAGGGAGATATTGCTTTTCACATCACTGCCAATTCCTCTTTTCTCCATGAGGAATGCTGTTTCCATAAGCAATATTCCACGGCAAAGGCTCTTACGGCATTCGCTGAATTTGCCAATACTCTCAAACGGGAGAAAAGAGGATGAAAGCAATTGCCACTGTTCCTCAATATTAGATGTATGCCCGAATATGTCGTATAAGAAGGATAGATAAGAACTTTTCCACTCCTCAGACTCTTCGAGGTGCTTTAGCGTCAGGTTAAGACCCTTGTTGACCATTTCCTTCCATCCGTTAGTATTTCCGATGTCCAGTCGAAAATGGCTCCATTCATAATAGACCGACGTGATGGCATGGTAGGTGGACAACGATATTTTCTTGTCTCTATAAAGGGTCGTCAAAGTAGATTCCACCTGATAGAAGGCAGTTTCTGTCAGGTTCTCATTCTTAGACTCACGGCCGATAGCTCTACACTCTTTTCCTAATGCTTTGAAAAAAATGGCATCGTCCTTTGGTGAGACAAGATTTTTATATATGTGGTCTATAGAGTGTTCCATCTGTGAAAGGTTATTTGTGGCGGAGTGACTCTAACAATCCTGCCCATCCCAATTTCTCATACCGCTGCTTTTGGAGTCGGTAGCCCTCGCCATAGACAAGATCTGCATTCTTATACATCCTTTTAAGCAAGAACCGAGCTAGAGGTGAGTCATCTTTGGTATATACAAAAGCTTCCCCAAGGTTACAGAAACCTTCTTTTTCATCTTTAGTGACTTCTCTTCCATAAAGTGTAAGCCATGAATGAAGCATCTCATGAGCCAGTACACCCTGAAAATACAGCTCAGGCAATCCGTTGGTCATAAATATCCTGAAATCTGACGGATTACAATAAATATGTCCCAGGGTGCTGTCCATCTCGTCTGTAGGTTTCATGCTGATGGGGATGGTTAATGGGATACCTGTGATACCAAGTTCATCGAACACTCTGATTACCTTCTGCCGACATTGCTCAACTTGCGCATCAGTGGTTACAGATGATGAAGAACAGGTACTACAGATTGCAGTGTCTTTACCCAACATAACAGGCTTACCAGAGATAATACGTCCACAACAAAAACAGAAGCGCGGTTTCACGTCATCGTGTTCTGTGTGCGAGAAGTTTCCCCATTCATCTTCATAATACTTGCTACGAATAGGCTTACCACAAACACAACATTGTTTCTCAATATGCTGGTGGTAGCATTCTTTATGATAATATTTGTTTTCTAAAGAATAAGAAGATGTAGTAATTGGTTTGTGACAATATGCACAAACTTTCTTCCCTGATGCCGGATTGCACTCAGTGTGATAAGGCAAGCCCTTATAGGTGACAAAGAATCCCGCTAGTTTCTGCCCACAATAAGCACATTCAAGGCACTTCTTGTGGTAGTATTTCCCCGCGACAGGAATTCCATCACCGGCAATAACCTTATGACACTTAGTGCATATCCGTACAGGCATATTGCGTCGTATTAAAGAACCTCGGAACCGATAGTTGCAGTAACTGTCTTTCCCATCAGTTCTAACAGCTTAGCCATACTGGCTCCAGATGAAAGTTCCTCATAAGGATGGCTCATCTCAGTAATCTCTGACTTGGGAACTTGTTTCAAAGCTGCGTACTTTTCATCGACTGCTCCCCACAAAAACAGTTTGATATGGTTTTCAGCCAAATCCTGCTTCAATTCATCGAGGTTGTTGATGGCGAAAGTTGACTTTGTGGACGAGTGTAGATCCTTGGCTGGAGCATCTGTGAATACCACGACAATCTTGTGAGCCCTGCGCCACTGTGAACTCTTGGCAGCCACGATGATTGCATCAAGCGTTGACTCTGGGGCATCGCCACCATCACACATACGGATACCTGCTACCTGTGACTGGAACGATGCGACATCAGAAACAAACTCATTCTTATTCTGTGGCTCTTCACCTTTTTCAAGGTCACCATAGCCCATGGCTCGCATACGCCAGTCGATAATAGTACTCTGGTCTGCATTAAGACCTTCAACGAACTTGTTGACATAAGCCTTAACGTTGTCAATAACTGGCTTCATGGAACCAGTGCAGTCAAAACAAAATACGACAT
>JAEEGG010002870.1_pt1 | contig 43975 bp, 39 predicted proteins | sample 9134161 | NCBI WGS metagenome assembly JAEEGG01 (sample SAMN16246543, study PRJNA631951) | gut metagenome | biome: gut microbiome; feature: rumen; material: CR-attached | host: Bos | place: Iran: Karaj | collected 2018-10 | reverse complement strand
AGTGGGTGTACACGCCCGACGCAGACGATGTCGACCCGATCAGGGAAGTGGCGACCGGCGCAAAGGCCGAACACAACAACGGCCCCGCCGTGGCACCTAGCGTCGTGAAGGTGAAGAACGCCGACGGCACGGTCACCTTCCGCGACGACGGAGCGGACATCTACGATTTCGACTCCGTAACCGTAGGCGCCGAACTTGCAGGCGACACACTGATCGCGCACGTTGAATTTTCGGACCCCACAAAGAGCAGTTTCGTAATGGGCACCCTCACGTTTACCGTGAGCAATGCCTTCGCGGACATAAATTACCTGAAATATGACTTCAGGGGCAATGTTAAGCCGGTTCGCGAAGTCGAAGAACTGCTCCCCTGCGGGAACAACTCATCTTGCGAGCAGTGCCCGCCGGACCAAGATTGCGTCATGTAAAAATTAAGGAGAAGTATCATGAAAAAGAAAATCACCGGCACGGCTTGCGGCCTTGCCGCAGCCTCGATTGTCGCCTTCATGCTCACCGCCTGCGGTGACGACAGTTCCAGCGTGTCCCCCGCCAACGACACGAGCTCGGTCCAGGAACCGCTTTCCAGCGGCAGCGACACTCCGGCATCTAACGGCGGCAACACCCCGACAAGCAGTGACAACGACGCCCCGGCATCCAGCGATTCCAACCAGGCCTCGCCCGCCTCCAGCGACACGCCCGCCCCCAACAGCATCGATACGCCCACCTCCAGCGTCAACCCGAGCGCAGACACCGTTCAGAATTCCAACTCCGACGTGCCTCCGACATCCTCTTCCGACGTAGTCCCGGCCTCCTCTTCCGAAGTGGCGCCGACCTCGGCAACAACCGAGTCCAGCTCCAGCCAGAAGGAACCGGAAAACTGCAGGCACATCACCGATTACGACAGCATGACCGCAAACGGGAACTGCGACAGCGCCACGGACGTGGAAACCGTTACCGACTGCGTGACCGGCAAGGCGTTCAGGTGCGCCGCGAACTACTGGGTAGAAATCGATATTTGCCCCCCGGGCAGCAAGTGTAACAGGGATACTATTTCTGGCACCCCCTGTGACAGGAACGGAGAGACACTGGTTACTGAAGACGACGTCTATCAGTGTAACAATGGCGTGTGGCTGTACCTGCCGCCTCCGATGGGCGAGAAGATCGTCGAAGAGGCGACCAACGTGAAATCGTCGTATCGCGGCGGCCCCGCCGTGACACCTAGCGTCGTGAAAGTGAAGAACGCCGACGGCACGGTCTCCATCCAAGACGACGGCGTGCTCGTTAACGAAGTCTGCACCTTCAACGGATTGAGGGCGACACTTTCGGGCGATACCTTATACGCAACCATCCTGTACCCGGGATGCACAACGACCGGCGGCTTCATGGGCACCATCACGTTCACCCTCAGCGACAAGTTCGTCAACGTAAAATACATCAAGTACGACGACAACAAGAACGTCCATGAAATCCGGGAAGTCGAAGAACTGAACGACTGCGGGAACAACGCCTCCTGCACGCCGTGCGGCGAAGGCCTGACCTGCTAAAACAATTCATGCATGACTCCGTGTAACAGCAAACCCCCTCGGTTCCGAGGGGGTTTTATGGTGGCATTTGTGACTTCCAATCTTGCGCGGCTTTTTTCGGGCCTCTTCCCCTGTCATTTTCTGTCACGCGCATTATCTATCTTTCGGCGGCGGAGGCCTTATGGAAAAAGACGTGTTCAGCGGGGCGATTCTCGCGTGGGTCAAGGGCAGGGGCGCCTTCCTGAAAGTCCAGGCGGGCACAGGCGACAACCTGCTCGAAGACGACATCCGGGAAGGGTTCACCGATTATTGCCTATGGTCCACGTTCCGGCCGGAATGCATCGACATTGACGGGGAACTCAACATGGAATGCCTGGACAGCGGCATGGTCCTGTTCAGGGAAAGCTGCACCCCGCAAGCGGCGCTGGAATCGAGCTACCAGCAAGCCTTCGGCACCGACTTCGACAGAAACGACGTCATAATCCTGATGCGCGGGAATGACGAACAGCCTTGATTTCGGCCTCGATTTCCTCTTCGCTCATCCCGGCGGTTCCGTTCTTGTGGGCCTCGTCGTTGAGCGCGTACAAGGCTTGCATCAGTTTGGAAGTGTCATAATCAATGCTAGGTTCATTTACAATACGAGAGTAAGTGCCGCCATAACGCCCTTTCTTTACGACTATGCCAATGGCATTCGTTTTCTCAATCCATTCACTACAACTCAGCACGAATGTGGGCAATCCGGCCTCCTTCCTAAAGTGGTCAAATTCGACCACTTTAAAACCAGGATTGTGAATAGTTTCCCAAGTACCTAAAAATTCCAATGTATAACGATTGCGAAGCCAATTCTTTATAACATCGGCCGCACGAACATCATTTTCCTTGGCACCAGCCATATCCGTAAGACAAATGTAATCCTTGTTGTCTATATCCAAAACAGTTATTTTGGTGTTTTGAACATTAATTTGTGCCATTCTATCCTCCTGATTATTCGCTAGCGCGAGTGAAACCGCCCTATTTGAAATTTTGAGCACTAGAACATTTGTTCACTAAATATACATCCCCGCGCGGCACCTGTCAAGAGATTTCTCATTTTTTTTCAACATTAAAATGTCACAAATTGTCACTCCGCCGGATCTATATTTATGCGCATGAAATCACTCGCAAACACCATCTACTCCTGTTTCAAGGACAAGGGCGAATTCACGCTCAAGGACGCCTATTCCGAGAACTCCGACAAGCCGAAGGAAACCGTCCGCGCACGCATCTACGACAACCGCCTTGACCTCTCCATGCTCGGAGACTCCTCCATCGACTGCATCCTGACCGACCACCCGTGGCTAGACAAGAAGTCGAACAAGGGCGGCGACCGCAACTTCGCCACGTACGACTGCTTCAGGTACACCCTCGACGACTACCTCTACCAAATCAAAAAGTACGCTGAACAGTGCGGGTTGCTCTACTACTCGAAAGTCACCTGGAAAAAGGGGAACAAGTTCCCCGCCATGTTCGACATCCCGCCCGTCGCAAGGAAGAACAAGATACACCAGAGCGAACTTCCGCTGACCCTGTGCCCCGCGCTCAACCTGAAACGCAACTGCATCTTGATAGAACTCGTCCACAGGAACATCCTCAAAATCAGAGACAGGCTCGCGGGCAACCCCTTCTTCCGGGAAGTGTTCTGGAAAGCAACCCCGGCCCCCGCCAACCTGAACGGATAAAGGAGGGGGGGGAGCCTCCCCCTGCCTGCAGCTGCATGTCGTCCCCGCCACACTCTCGTCATCCCCGCGAAGGCGGGGATCTCCATGCATCTTCCGGACACCCCCTCTCCTAGGAGCTCCGCCCCTAAAGCCCCGCCGGCACCACCTAAAGGTGGCCATGCCCACGTAAGCGCTAAGTGGTCAAAGACCGCAACGCCCCGCTTCCATTTCCATAAAAAATATTGCTAAATGCGTAAAAATGACACTTACTGACGAAAAAATAAGGTATTTTTGCGTAAGACGACATGCCTGCAAAACGTTATTATTATTCTGATACAATTTCGCGTTTTTTAACGCGGAGTGTTAAGGAAGTGGTTGGTGAATTAACCGTTTCCTGCAATCATGATATTAATGACGAAACATCTAATTCTTGGATTAGTGAAATAGAAGTTCTTCAAAATGTTCTAGAACCATATAAAAATCGAGGCAGCGTATATTTCGAATATAATATTCCCAGAATGGGACGACGAGCAGATGTTGTTGTCGTGATAGACGGCGTGGTTTTTGTTCTTGAATTTAAAACATCCGAACAGAAATTTACACGGGATGCTATCACGCAAGTTTGGGATTATGCTCTAGATTTAAAAAACTTCCAGGAAGGAAGCCTTTATCGTGCGATAATTCCAATTCTAGTGGCTCCAAAGGAAAAAGACTCCCATTGCCAACTCAAATCAGAGCAGTTTAAAGACGGAGTATATCAGCCGCTACTCAGTAACAGTACGCTCTTGAATCGGTGTATTGAGAATGTTTTGAACAAACATTCTCAAGGTGTATCGTTCACCACAGATCAAGATGATGTATGGGCTAAAAGCGGGTATTCTCCAACGCCAACGATTATTGAGGCGGCAGTAGCACTTTATGAGGAACATTCTGTAGAAGATATTACCAAACATGATGGCGATGTTGGCGAGACCGCTAAATGCGTAGAACGCATCATAAATAAGTGTAAGGCAGAAAATCGCAAGGCTATATGTTTTGTTACTGGCGTGCCTGGTGCAGGAAAAACGCTTATTGGCTTACAAACTGCGATTGACCAATTTAATAAGAATGAAAAAGCAGTCTATTTGTCTGGAAACTTCCCTCTAGTCGAGGTTCTCCAGGAAGCTTTATCTCGTGATTTTGTTCGCCATCAAAAAGAGAAATATAAATCGGGATTGTCTAAGGAAAAACCATGCACTAAGGCCGAAGCAAAAAGCAAGGTGAAAGCTTTTATACAGATGATTCATCATTATCGAGATCTGTATTTAGAAGGCACCGAAATAAAGGGCGGTTCAATAATCCCAATTCCCGGTTATTTTCAAAGTCATAAAGATAAGGCGTACATTCCTGTAGACCATGTCGCAATATTTGACGAGGCGCAACGCGCTTGGACGAAAGAAGAACTTGCGAGATTTATGAAGGAGAAAAAGGGAATCAGTAATTTCCCGTTCAGTGAACCGGATTATCTGATTTCTTGCATGGACCGCCAAATAGATTGGGGCGTTGTCATTTGCCTGATTGGTGGCGGCCAGGAAATAAATAAAGGTGAAGCCGGTATAGAGGAATGGATTAAGGCGATAAATCAACATTATTCCCATTGGGATGTTTATATATCGAATAATCTTATTGAACAGGAATACGCTGAAGGAAAGGCTTTAGATTTATTGATGGCGAAAGACCGATTGATAATTGAACCCAAATTGCATTTGGCTGCATCAATGCGATCTTTCCGCGCTGAAAAGGTAAGTTTATTTGTTCATCAATTGTTGGAGTTGCGGCCAGATGAAGCTGCGCAAACTTTAAAGGAACTGCAAAAATATCCAATAGCTTTGACGCGCTCGCTCGATAAGGCTAAACAATGGCTTCGCTCTCATGCTCGTGGTTCAGAACGAATGGGACTACTCGCTAGTAGCAAAGCCGAACGATTAAAGGCAATTTCCATAAATGTTCGCTATCAACCAGACTTTGTTCATTGGTTCTTAGAAGATGACTCTGATATTCGTAGCAGTAACTGCCTTGAAGACACGCTTACCGAGTTTAAGGTGCAGGGATTAGAAATTGACTGGGCGTGCGTTGCTTGGGATGCAGATTTGCGCCTTAGCAAAGACCATAAGAAGTGGCAACATTTCCAATTGCGTAGCGGAACGAAATGGCAAAACATTAATAAAAAAGAAAATCAGAATTACCAGATAAATGCGTATCGAGTTCTTTTGACGAGGGCACGTCAAGGTATGATTATTGTTGTCCCTCAAGGGGATATTGACGGTAATCCGCCGGATGAAACAAGAAAGCCTGAATGGTATGACGAAATCTATACGTACTTAAAGGGAATTGGAATTCCGGAAGTTTGATAAAAACTTATTGACAAAAAAAATGAAAAAAAACGGATTTACTTTTATTGATTTGTTTGCTGGACTTGGCGGATTTCATCTTGCCATGGAAAAACTTGGTGGAAAATGCGTTTTCGCGAGTGAACTTAAACCCGATTTGCGTGAATTATACCAGACGAATTTCGGGATGGAATGTGCTGGTGACATAAATTCAGTAAACATACAAAAAGACATCAGAAAACATACTGTATTGTGCGCGGGTTTTCCTTGTCAACCATTTTCTAAAGCTGGTAAACGACAGGGTTTTAATGACGAAAAAGATAGGGGCAATCTTTTTTGGAAAATAATGGAAATCCTAGAAGTCAAGAAGCCTGAATACGTCCTTCTTGAAAATGTTCAAAATCTTGAAACACATGATAACGGCAATACCTGGACTGTAATAAAAGAGAATTTAGAAACATTGTATGAAGTACAATGCGATGTAATTTCTCCTCATAATTTGGGAATTCCACAACATCGAAAGAGAATTTATATTGTGGGAAGATTGAGGGAAAAGGGAGGCCTGAAAAACTTTCAATTTCCGCCACATGAAGAAGAAATTGAATGTAATATAAAAGATATAATTGATGAAGATGATGACGATTATATGACGATAAGGAGTCAAACGAGGCAGCATTTGCTGGCTTGGCAACATTTCTTAGATCTACTAACAGAGAATAATATCCCTATTCCGAGTTTTCCAATTTGGGCGATGGAATGGGGGGCTACATATAAATTTGAGGATACCCCGCCATGTCGTCAAAAGATGAAGTCTTTCCGTGGAAAAAATGGGAAATTTGGCGTTCCACTAGAAGGTCATTCAATTGATGATATGCTTCTTCAACTACCCGTCTATGCTCAAGACAAGATTACAGATCCAAAGAAACAGTTCCCTGATTGGAAAAAAGACTATATTAGATGGAATCGGAACTTCTACACCGAGCACAAAGATATTTTAGACACTTGGTTATGGGAAATTCAGCAGCCTGGATTTGAAAATAGTCATCAAAAATTTGAGTGGAACTGTGGGAGCGCCGCTAATGCTTTGCCGACATTAGAAGACAAAATTATTCAGTTTCGACCTTCAGGTATACGTGTAAAGATGCCTACATACTCTCCAGCACTTGTGTTAACAACAACACAAATTCCAATACTTCCATGGGTTAATACTCCAAATGGAGAACATGGACGATATATGACAAGAAAAGAAGCCGCAAGATTACAGTGCATGGAGGAGTTAAGGGAATATCCCAATACAATATCGGAAGCGTTCAGAGCTTTTGGCAATGCGGTAAATGTGGAAGTTGTTAAACGAATAGCAGAAAAACTTCTGGAGATAAGATAATGGGAAAAACTATCAACATACGACCAACTACAGGAGTTTATGCAACATACAAGAATATAAAATATGATGCGTGGACTGCTATTGCGGAGTTTGTAGACAATTCGACTCAAAGTTATTACGATCATGAAAATGAATTACGATCACTAGATAATTGGTCGTCTTTAAATATTTATATTAGCTATAAAAAAGATGAACATGGATATCCATACCTTGAAATAAAGGATAATGCGTATGGAATGAATTTCAAGGATTTCCAAAGAGCTATTGTACTGGATAGTCGTCCAGAAAAACCGACTCGGTCTGAATTTGGTATGGGGTTGAAAACTGCTGCTTGCTGGTTTGGTTTGAATTGGAGTGTAGAAACAGTTGAACTTAATAGCGGAAAAAAATATAAAACAACGGTTGATGTTGAAAGACTTAGTCGAACCAGAGATGAAGAAATAACTTATGAAGAAGAGGACTGCGAAAAATCTGAGCATGGAACGACTGTAAGGATTTGGAATTTGAATAGAAAATTGTTTGGTCGACAGATTCAAAATACGAAAGATAAACTTCGTGGCATGTATCGAGTTGATTTGGGATCTGAAAAAATAAAGATATTTTACAATGGTGAAAATGGATTGGAATTATTGAAATTTGATCCTCCGAAAGTATTTACAGAAAAACTTCCTGATGGAACAGAAAAAGTATGGAAAAAGTCAGTTTCATTTGAAGTGAAAAGTGACGACGATAAGACTTATCATGTCAATGGCTTTATAGGTATTTTGGACAAGGGTAGTACATATGGAGCAGGATTAACATTAATAAGACGTGGAAGGGTGATTGTTGGTGGGTATGAAGATTGCTATCGTCCACGTGAAGTTTTTTCTTCTTCAAATACAGGTGTTTATCAGCGCTTGTTTGGTGAATTAAATCTTGATGATTGGCCAGTAACTCAGACAAAAGATTCTTTTGATTGGTACAATGGCCTTGAAAATAAACTTATTGATGAACTGGTAAAGGTTTCAGAGGATTTTAAACGAAAAGCTTCGGAAAATAAAAATCCGCCGAAAAAACCGTTGAATGTAGGGATTGATGAGAATACTATTTCAGATTTTGCAAATGCAGGGATTATTCGAAAACCTTCGATAACGCCAATTATGTGTGAAAATGATAAAGTAGGTTATCCTGTACAAATTCGATTCCCCAAAACAAGTGGTACTATTTCATTATTTCCAGAGGTTGAGGAAATACCCGTTGTGGGAAGCAACAATACGCAAATTTCTTTTGAAATTTCCGGACGAAAGTATCTTTTAAATTATTCAATAAAAAAAGAAGATCCTGAAAAGAAATGGTTAGTTGTGTCGAGACGAGAAAATAATGTGAATGCATCTGAATTTGATGTTGATTGGAATATTGCTCATCCATTCTTTAAGCCTTATTTTGAGAATCAAGATGTTTTTGACGCCATGAAAAAATTTGTTTTTGCACTAGTACTGTCTGAAATTGAAGCGATTTATACATCATCAGATAATAAAATTGAGCCCTGGGATATTCGTGAAAAAATGAATGAAACTTTAAAAACCGTTATTAGGAAGTAAATAATGAATCCCGATGTAATTGAAATGCAGTATGCGGAAAAAGATCCTAATGTATGGGCAATATCATTAGACGGAACTTATTCTGAACATATTAAAAGGTATCTGTCAGCGACTGGCATACCGGATGAAGGTGTATCAACGATTTTTTCTAATGCAGCGAAAATACTGAGTTATTGCCCTAGTCCTTATAGTGATGTTCCTCAGCATGAAACGGGCGTGGTAATTGGAAAAGTTCAAAGTGGAAAAACCTCAAATTTCATTTCTTTGATATCGTTAGCTTTTGACAACGGATATGATATCACGATAGTCTTGGGCGGAACAAAAAAACCTTTATTGAAACAAAATTCAGATCGGATAAAAGAATATTTTCATGATGTAAAAGACTCTGTTTTTGTTTTGAATTCGAATGAAAATGCTGACCATTTGAAAGAAGATAATATCAGAAGTTTTTTACGTCGAGAGAAAAAAATCATAATAGTAGGCTTGAAAAGTGTAAAGCAAATATCAACGATAATTCAAATATTTAAGAACAATTCTTTAAATGAAAAACCAATATTGATAATTGATGATGAAGGTGATGAGTATTCTTTAAATACAAAAGTAAAACAAAAAAAAGAAAGTTCAACATATTCGACCATTTTAGATTTAAAAAGTACTTTGCAACGTCATTGTTATGTTTCCGTCACGGCTACTCCGCAAGCAAATTTGCTAATTAGCAAGATCGATAAGTTGTCACCTGATTTTGGGGTTCTTGTCCCTCCGGGAGATGGATATTGTGGGCTTAATGTTTTTCATAGTGATGAAAAATATACGATTGAAATACCTGAAAACGAAGAACCTTTGATTGATGTTGGAATTCCTGCTTCTCTAAAAAAATCTTTGGCAATGTTTTTTGTCGCTTGTGCAATACAATATCATCGCACGCGAAGAAAAGATCGGTTGTCAATGTTGATTCACATAAGTCAATACAAGAAAGATCATGAATTAGAATATCAAAAAGTTCAGGCGTTAATAAAAGAGTGGGTTCAAAAGACAAGTGACAAGAAAGATGTTTCTTATAGGTCTGTTCGTGAAATTATGGAGGAGGCTTATTCGGAATATTCTAAGGGTGATGTACGTGAGTTGCCTGATTTTAATGAAATTGAAGACAAGGTGATTTTTGCGGTAAACAACAGTCATGTTCACAAAATAAATGGCGACAATACGTTAAATGGAGAAGATGATTTTTATGAATATAATGTTTATGTTGGCGGAACTATGTTGGGTCGAGGATTGACGATAAAAGGTTTGTGCGTCACTTACATAACCAGAACGGCCAAAAATGCATCAAATGTCGACACTGTTCAACAGAGAGCTCGATGGTTTGGTTATAAAACGAAATATTTGGATCTATGCAGAATATTCGCGGTTTCAAAGATTCTCAATGAATTTATTGACATACGAGACCATGAAGAAGACTTGTGGCAAACTATTGAAATGACGAATTCTCAAGGTATGGATTTTAAAAACATGCCAAGGATTTTTTCGCTAAGTGACAGATTGAAACCGACAAGAAGTTCTGTTGCTGAAGTTGAAGCCTATACTTTCTATTCTTGGAACAAACAACGAATTTTCCAAGATGTCCCTGAATATGCGGCCAGCAATATTAATATTCTTAAGAAATTTAAGTCAGATTACAATGATAAACTTGAGGTTATTGAGCGGCAAGCTGGCGCACCATTTAGAATTTTAAGGGATGCAGACTTTTTTTTAGTGTATGAAGAAATATTAAAAAAATTTTTATTCCCAGAGGAGTCTAAATTAAACAGGGAAATTCTTGCTAAATTACAGCAACTAATTAAGAATAAACAATTAAATCCAAGTATGGATGTTATTTGGATGCGAGATGGAATAACCTCAAAGCACCCTATAAAAAAAGATACGAAATCTATCGCCAATTATTTTGTAGGAAGAAGCCCTAAGGATCTTTCTAAACCTGCAAATTATGAGGGTGACGATAAAGAATTTAATCGTCCAAATACGATGCAATTACAGATACACATGATTGAAGATAAAGAAACCGGCTTTGTAAGTCCAGCGTTAGCTATTTATCTACCAAATGAGATTATTTCCAAATTGACAGGACTTGTTGTACAAAAGGAATGCTGAAATATGGAAATATTAGATTTCTTTTATTCGAAATTTGACACTCTTTCAAATTGTTCCGGCTATAGAATTGCTGAATTTGCAAAAGACTTTTATATTGGTGTTGATAAAGAAAAAAATGTTGTTGTCGTAATAAAGTCTTATTCACAAAATGGCAGGCCTTATAATATAAACACAAAAGCTCTTTCTTTAGAATGCAATGCAAAAGTTTCTTTTTCTAACGGAAACATTGAAAATGTTCATATATTGAAATGCCTATTACGAAGCAAAAAAGAAAAGGATATTTTTTTGGAAGTCGCAAAACTTTTTGTAAATGATGATTACTCTGATAAATATGTTGTCGATACCTTCAATACGTTACAAAATTTCTTTGCTAATAAAAATGAACTGTCAGATAATGAACTGATCGGTTTTTATGCGGAACTTTATACAATTTATAAGTTCCATGATTTTCTGCGCATCGAAAATTATTGGCAATCGCAAGATAGATTAAAGTTTGATTTTTCTTTTACTGAAACGCTAAAACTTGAAATAAAGGCAACTACTAAAGAAAATCGAATCCATCATTTCAAACATGAACAATTATATTCAAATTATTATGACATTTATGTGTTGTCTTATCTGCTTAGATATGATGATGAAGGCCTTTCTATGTATGAATTGATGGAAAAAATTCAGCCGATTTTAGCAGGCAATAAAGATTTATGCATGCGATTGAATTATATTGAAAAAAATACAAATATAGATCGATTAAAAGACCTAAAATACAATCCGCTTTATACAGAGAACCAAATGCGTTTCTTTAGCGCGAAGGATATTCCAAAATTTCAAGAACAAACGCCTGCGGGTGTTTCAAAAGCCGAATATGATTGTTCTCTGGAAAACGTTTCGCCAATAAAGGAAGACGATTTCTTTAATCGTGTTCGAATTAGTGTTGAAAATAGAAACTGAACAGGACTCTCTTTTGCCAGCTTTTTATTGGTTCTATACAACCAAATCCAAAGGCAAATCGCTGATATCCTTTAGTCGTTTTCCTTTAATAAGAACATCTAAAAGTTCTTTGGAATCTTCTGCCCCACTTTTCTCAACGGCTTCAATTAACTCGTAGAGAGCAAAGTGATACATGCAATCGATGTCGCCAGTGCCTAATGCAAGGGACGCTAAACGTCCTGGCATTGGCTCGCCTGTGACGACTACAATGTGGGGAAGGTGGCCTTTTCTGTTTCTGATTAAACCTAACGCCTCAGTTCTACTGTTTTGTGCACGATCGCTTCTCATTGTCCATTTTGCAGAAATGGAGGCGTGAAGAATAGGCAATCCACCGGTTTCTTTTCGGATGTAGGACATTTTTGCGGTAGCGCTGTCGACAATCAGTAAATTCTTGTTGATTTCAGAATCTTCAATGGCGTCTTGATAAATTACCACATCCGGTGCAACCATGTAGTCATTACCCATGCTTGCCGCTAGTTTGGCATCCTTCTCGGTCAATTCGCTGAGATATTCCAAATGTTCGTATTGGACAAAACTGCTTGTCTTTATAGAATTGCGATTTCCGAGTTTCACAATATGCCAATTGCCGGGGCGTAAATTCTGCAACTTCGGGAATGTGGCTTCCAAGAATTCCATGTTTACGAGTTCAAACTTAGCGCCCGCTGTTTGGCCGACTGCTTTTTCAGCCGTTTCCGCCATTAATGCTTGCGCTATTCCATTTGCAATGGTGATGGATAACTTGGAGGATTTGTCGGCATTGCTCGGGACGCCGTCTTTGTCAATGGTTAAAACGCCTTTCTCTAAAAGGGCCTTATGATACTTTTTTCGCTCGATAGCAAGCAACGCTTCCATTTTCCAAAGTCTCCTTGATTTGTAGGCCTACCGCCATCGCTACCGGGGGTGGGAACGCATTTCCAATCATTCGACAAGCCGCCGTTTTCCTTGGACCGAAGTCCCAGTTGTCGGGAAAACCTTGTATGCGAGCGATCATTCGAGGGGTAAGTCGTGGCATTCCTTTGAAATCAGGTAACGGAGCTTCGTTCGCTACACTAATGCCGTCAACGCCTAATTCAGCCCATGCTCTGCGAGCGCGTGCGGGCCCCAAATCTGGACCGCCATGTTTTTTTGAACCACCAACGATAGTTGGAGCAATTGTATTGGCATGCGAAATCCATTTGTCAGCGTATTTCCATCCATTAGCCTTCATCAAGTCGGCAAGTGTTTGACCTACGCTGGAAGTTTTGTTTGGACATGGAGTTGGATAATGAAATTCAGCTTCTATGTCGTTGCGTATGCCAACAATAATAATGCGCGGGCGCAATTGTGGGACTCCGTAATCAGAAGCGTTCAGGAGCTTTATTTGTACATCGTACCCAAGAGCCCTGATTTTCCTTAAAATCGTTTTTCGATAATCATCGAATTTGGGATCCAAAAAACCTCGAACGTTTTCAAGCATGACTGCTTTGGGATTTATTTCCCTGATCAAACGCAGTGCTTCAGGGAACAAATCTCTTTCGTCGTTTTTTCCGAGTTGTTTTCCGGCTACGGAAAATGGGGGGCATGGAACGCCCCCTGCGAGAAGGTCTATTTGGTTATGAAAAGGGATGCCTGAAAAATCCTTCACATCTGAACAGATGACATTCCAGTCTTTTCGATTATTTTTTAAAATGGAACAATAATCGCTTTCATATTCCACAAGGGCGACATGTTCAAAACCTGCCATCGACAAACCGAGAGCTTGTCCTCCCGCTCCTGCACAGATTTCTATACAATTCAAAGCGATGTCTCCTGTTTCATGTAGGCCGATTGGTGTATTATTTATTTTTAGCATATAATATAATTCTTTTAAGAATGGAAATGAATGGATTAAGTTCTAAAAAAGCTTGATACGTCCTCTAGATGCGGTTGAAAAGTGTCTGATTTATAATATAACAAATCATTTTGTCAAAAAATGACATTTTTGTAAAAAAACATACATTAAGCGAATAGAGGTTTATGAACTTGGCCCTATACCCCTATGCACCTTGCACAGGGGTTTTGTTTCGCTTACATTTTAAGCAATTAGCCTTTCTGGCGTATTTTTTTTAAAATCTTAGATATTTTCTCTTTTCTGTCAGAAAGGAATGCTTCCATATTGTCCATCGTCCCAACCGGATCTGACCACTCAAATTTGGACAGATCCCATCGTGGATCTTCGTTATTCTTGATTTTAATATACGGGGGAACAATATTGCAGATGTCTTTATACAAGGACTCTGCCTTACGGAATAACAAATTTCTGACAGCACCATTAAAATCTGTTAGCCTTATCATATTAGTCGGTGAATAAACCGTATTGGAAGGACAAGAATACAATCCATAAAACGGCTTTTGGTATTCGTGGCCGCGATCAAAATCGAATTCACTCGGCATTCTGTTTTTGTCTTTTTTGTGGTCTACCAAATGCGCCAGGCTGTATCCGTCTGGGCCAAATTTGCCAAATTGTTGACCTCTAAAAATAAAAGACCATATATGTTTTGGGAAATCATTGTCGTCCAAACCAATAGCATCTTCGATGGCTTTGATATGGGAATGGCCCCTGTGGGCGGAAATTTCTGCACTACCGGCATACCTGCGAATACCCGGGAAACAACATGAAGATTTTTCCCATAGATAGAGTTCCGGGTCTATCCCTGCTGATTGGAGATAGTCATTGAACAAATCTCTGTTCTTTTCGTTGTCACGAACAACCGCTTCAACTATTTCGGGGGCTAGGAATCTTAAATACTTGGTGGCCGCCTTCGCAAACATATAGCATTCATCTTCTGCGGGTAAATCCCACTGGGGCCACGGATGAGAAGGTCCAACAGTTGTTCGTTGAGTTGTTCTCGTTTCGTGAGAATTTCCATTAAGAAATTTAATATATAGTTTTAATGCCGTTTTTAATGTCGACGTACCTGTTCTTTTATTACCATTGATAGGAATATTATGCCGTAGGGACCTATTATTTCGCTCATCATCAGTGGAATATGTAAGTCGTTCCAATAATCCGCGGCATTCGTCTTCATCGAAATGCTCGTCTATATCACCTTCATAATGACAAATTGTTTCGCAATTTGCTATGCGGGAGCGAATTGTTCCAATAGAAGCTCCAGTACGTTCTAACCATATTTTGAATTCATCTTTCTGCATGTTATGTCCTATTAAACTTCTTGAACCGAAATTTTTTTCAATATTTCTCTTGGCTTATTGCAACGTCTTCACGATGTAATAAGTCTTCTCTATTCATGTCTGCAAATCCTGTGTTTTAGTTCTTTTTGAGAATCTCATCAAACGCAATCGTCGTCGCAATACGCTTATAAACTCTTTTTTGTTTTCCCCTCTCATATTCGATATGGTCGGACTTGAATACTCCCAAGAAACGGCAGCAGCTATTTCCAAAATCATCTTTCATTTTCATAAAAACGACTCTTTTTCTTGAACCCCATTTGGGAGGGCAGCTTCCTGCTGGTGCTTTATATGTATCAAGTTTTCTGTTGTATTTTTCATCAGAGGGGTATTCTATAATTTCGTCTTTGTCCTCATTAATAAAGTTTTTCCATCCATTTGCTGTTTTCACAGTTCCATCATCTAGTCTTACACTTAATACGGGTATCCAAATAGAATAGATATCAAAGTTTTTTACACATCTTTGATATAGTTTACTGTGTTTTATACCTGGCAAAAGATTTAAAACTTTTGTTATGCCACCAAAGTGAATGGCTTCGCAAGCATCAAAGACTTTGCAATTTTTTACTCCTTTGATCTTTTCATCGTTTGTAATCCACTTTAGCTTTTGATTGTTCTTCTTTTCCCATTCGGAAATTTTGCCTTTTATTTCAACAACCATTTCTTTTATTTGTTGAATAATGTCGTCATAATTTTGAGGTATTTTTGTTCCTGGCTTGCATATTTTTATTCTTTTTATATCGCAAGAAACCGACCCTTTTATGAAATTTTCTCTTTGTTTGTCATTAAATTGATTCTCGATATTTTCATGATGGCCTTCATCAACTTCAATGGCAAAATTTATTTGAGGAAAATACAGGTCAATAAGGTAATGATTCTTACCGACTTTAGTAAGGTTCTTTGTATCAATGCTCTTGGTGGGTCTTACACATTTTTGTGTAACAATTTCTAATTCTGGATTATCTATCCTTGCGTATATTTGGTTGATTACAAAATTTTCGTAATCTTTCCCTTTTGTACGCTTATTAAGCATCTCAGAGATGTATTTGATTTTAGTTTTTTCTTCCATAGTCGTAAATATATACTGTTATTTTGTATTATAGCAATCTGCGTTAGGGATAGTGACCCCTTGGGGCGGAGACGCGCTTGCGCGGCTCCGTTTTAACAGCGCTGCGGGCGGGCCGCCGGGGCCGACCGGAGCGCGTTAAAATATAGCCCGACCCGGCGGGAGCCGGGGAACGCCCGTAAAGGGACTTGTAGTGTTCACTTGGAAATCTGCATCAGCATCCGGTTTTCCTCTTTCCCCCACTGGACCTGGTACGTGTCCCCGTCAATCTGGTCCAGCATGATGAAGTTGTACATGTTCTGCGTAGGGAACAGAGCGTAGCGTCCTGCCTTCTGGCTCCTTTTCAGGGCCTTCGCGATGTTCCCCGAGTTCAGCGGCACATCGAACCGGGTGTCGTTCCCATTCACCGAGTACTGCACTTGCCAGATTCTGCCTGTCTCCGTGTCGAGCTTCAGGAACGTCCACATGTTCTGCGTCGGGTACAGCTTGTACCGGGCATCAGTCCCGAACACGGAATCCGAGCATGCCGCAAGGCCGAACATGCAAATAGGCAGGAACAACAGGGCGATCATCCTTTTCATCGTACACCTCCGTCTTTTCGTGGACCGCGCCAACATGGCGGCCATCATAGTAAATATACGCCGATTCCGCTGTCAAATAATGACAAAACGAATACCGCCCAAAAAGCGCCATAAAGTTAGGCAAATTGCAGTTATTGTAAAATTTTCTTGCCCCCCTAGCCAAGATTTCGAACAATAGGTACATTAAATGCAGCACGTGTTTCTCTGCTGAATGGAGAAATGCGTCTTTTTTTTATTCTGGTTTTACCGAGGTCAAAATTTTTGACCACGATGCCGGGAAAAGGACGCCTCTGACAACAACCGCCCGCAATATGCGGCAAAATGGAGGCTATATGGCTAAAAAAGTGAAAAATGTGGCTGTTGCGCCAGTCAAATCGGAATACCCCCTCATTGACGAATCACTGCTGAAATCACGGATTTATACCATCCGTGGGGTAAAGGTCATAATCGATGCCGATTTGGCAGAGATTTACGGGTATAGCACAAAGGCTTTTAACCAGCAGGTCAAGAATAATATCGAAAAGTTCGATAGAGATTTTCGGTTCCAGCTGAGTAGAAATGAATACCGTGAAATTCTAGGGTCAAAATTTTTGACCCTAGAACAGGGAAAATATTCAAAAACATGCCCCTATGCCTTTACTGAGCAGGGCATATACATGCTTATGACAGTCCTCAAGGGTGAGCGGGCCACAGCCCAAAGCAAGGCCCTTATTCGCCTTTTCAAGCAGATGAAGGACTATATCGTCGCAGAGAATCAGCAACTACTCGGGACGGCTGGAATCGCCCAGATTGCGGCGCAGACAGCTCAAAATACACATGAAATCGCAGTGGTTTCTGCCGAAGTAAAGGAACTTTCCGGCGAAGTTCGCGATATCCGGAGTGATTTGGGAAAAATCAATGTGGATCTCCAGATGGTCATGGAAAACTTCGTTGATCCCTCGACTTATAGGCACTTCTTGATTCTGAACGGGCAAAAGTTGGATGCCGATATCGCCTACGCGCAGATTTACGGCATGGCGAAGAAATCGCTATTGATAGTTGACAACTACGTTGACGTCAAGACGCTGAATTTGCTCCGGAGTGTGCGCAAGGGCGTTTCTCTCCTGATTGCGAGTGACCGGTGTGCCTGCATAACGGACGATATGCTCAACGATTTCCGTGCCGCGATGCCGGGCATTTCGATTGACAAAGTTTCTGCCGCGCACAAATTCCACGACCGCTACATTCTTGTCGACTTCAAGACCAAAAGCGAAAAGCTGTACCATTGCGGAGCTTCAAGCAAGGACGCCGGCAACAAGATTACGACTATCGTCCAACTGGACGACGTTGAAGCATACCGGAACATGTTCGAGGAATTGTATGAGAGGTACCGTATGCTCCGGACCATGCAGCAACTTTCCGACGATGCCGGGCAGAAGGCTTTCATGGAATTGCGCAGGCAGGCTCAGCGCGGCCCTGCTGCAGGCATGACCCTCGACGAAATCAACGCCGAGATTGCCGCAGCCCGGAGCGGGAAGTAGGCGTGTCGTCCTCTTGTTGACTTTCAAATTATCTTTGTATAGATTGATACTATGTATGACGAATCCTTTATCAAACAGGCGATGGCTTTGCTGCCGGAGATCCAAGAAATGAAAATTTCTCACGGGCGGGCTGCGGAAATTCTTGGAATTGATAAAGAAACTCTGATTGATTTTTACGGTGACATGGGCTACCCGTATCTTGACGGGAGTATCGAGTCCTTTATATAAGAAAACCACCTGACCTAATTCAATCGCTGATTGAATCGAGGCTTGATGTGGGTGACGAGAGAGGGTGTTGACTTTCTTCAAACCTCTTTGTATATTTATCCCCGTATTACGACAATCCCTGCGACAGTCGGCATAGGCCTTGCGGCCCGTACGTGCATCCGCGGTGGGGCTCATCAACCTTCTTGTTGATGTTGTTGGATAGCTGATAGGAACACGACCTATTCGAGTGTGTGGCGAAAGCTGCGCCAGGTAACGCCAGGCCTGCAAACCACTTAGTGCTTTAGCACTTAGTGGGCCATGGTCCCCTTGGGGAGAAAGCCCTCGCCAACAGCATTGCAAGAGCATCCCATTTTCAGCGCATCGCGTTGAAAATCCCCTACATAAGAACAACCAGTTATCGCAAAATCTGCGACAACTAAACAACGCGCATTTTTTGCGTGTTGTTTGCGCCACGTTTCACAAAAAGGATATCAACATGACCGAAAAAATACCCGTAGATGTACCTCAAGCCGTTAAGGCCATAAAGAAAGCCATCCTTCAAAGCCAATACAGGGCGGCGAAGGGGGTAAACAGGGAGCAACTGTCACTCTATTTCGGGATAGGCCGATACATCTCGGAACATTCTAGGAAGGGGTTCTGGGGGACCGGGGCCATTGACCGCATCAGCGAACAGTTGCAGAAGGAATTGCCCGGATTGAGGGGATTCGGCGTACGCCAAATAAAGAACATGCGTTCTTTTTATGAAGAATGGCATCTGATGCTTGGTAAATCGGCAGCCGTGGCTACCGAATTGCCGAAATTTGAAGAAAAAAGCGATTTTTCCTCTTCGTCACCCGATTTGGAACGCGTGGACTATACCTTACTCTTGGAGCAAAATCGGCAGCCGATGGCTGCCGATATGTTGAACGAATTTCTTTCGATCAGTTTTACGCATCATATAGAAATAATTAGCAAATCAAAAGACTTGCAAGAACGACTCTTCTACATCCATCAATCATTCGTCAATCGTTGGGACAAATACAAACTCCGCGATATGCTCAAATCGGACCTGTTCCACCATCAGGGCAATCTTCCCAACAATTTTTCGACCACCATGCAGAATACAAGGAACGCCTTGCAGGCGATTGGCTTGTTCAAGGACGAGTACCTACTCGATTTTATCAATGTCGAGGAGCTGGGTGTACGTGACCAGGAGGATATTGACGAAAGGGTCGTAGAAAACGCGATTGTTCACAATGTCAAGAATTTCATCATGACTTTTGGGCGAGACTTCGCTTTTGTCGGCAACCAGTACCATCTGGAAAAATTCGGGCACGACGAATATCCCGACTTGCTGTTCTATAATCGCGAATTGGCTGCGCTTGTTGCCGTTGAACTGAAACAGGGCGAGTTCAAGCCGGCATATTTGGGCCAACTGAGCGCATACATACGCATTCTCGATACTGAAGTCAAGAAGCCCTTCGAAAATCCGAGCATCGGCATCATCCTCTGCAAGGAAGCTGACAAGACTTTTGTCGAATTCCTTATTCAGGGGTACGACAATCCGATGGGGGTTGCCACCTACAAATCAGCAGAAGATGTCCGTAAGGCGCTACCCTCGGAAGAAGACCTGCGCAAGGCAATGGACAGGGAGAGCTGAACATGACTTATTTTTTCATCAGCGACTTACACGTAGATTCTTCTGATGGCGTAAAATATCATCTTTCTAACATGCAAAAGAAGGGACTGCTGAAACGATTTGGCGGGAGAAAAGAAGGTTATTGGGAAGTTCTAGTTGATATTTGATGATTTCTAATCAAAGGAGAAATGCAATGAAGGAAAATGCAGAGAACGAAAAAGAACTTGAGAATGAAAATGCCGGATGGAAGGCCTTCATGGAATTGCGCAGGCAGGCATTGCACAATATGCAACAGCTATCCGCCGATGCCGAAAAGGTTGGTTCCGCCGAAATGACACTCGACGAAATCAACGCCGAGATTGCCGCAGCCCGGCGAGGGAAGTGAATAGCGCCCCCAAAAACGCCCTTTCTTCGCCCGTATGAAAATATATATGGACAACCAATGTAAATTTTTATAAATTATTTTTCGCGTGGCTACCTGCAGGGGGCTGGTTTAATTGTGAGGAATTTATGGGCGTCTTGATCAAGATGTTTCTTTCTTTTGCTGTATGGTTCTTTTGCCTGACAGCATGCGGTTCCGATTCAGATTCAAGTTCGTCTTCGGACCCCGATAGCGAAGAGCTTTCGGACGACGACTCCCCGAAAAAGTCCAAGGTCGACGCGAAGGCCAAGGACGCCCCGGTGATCTACAGCAAGATTCAGGACAACTGGACGGGCGACTCCATCGCCACAATCCAGTTCGGCTCGTACATCTGGCTGACCAAGAACACGTCCCGCAAGGGCTGGGGCACCTTCAGCACGTGCTACGACAAGGACGACAGCAACTGCGACATCTACGGCAGGCTCTACCAAGCCGAGGAGGAGGGCCACTCGTGCCCCGAGGGCTTCGGCCTCCCCACCGAGAGCGATTGGAAGGCCCTGGACAAGTACAACGACAAGTACCCCGAAATATCCGAGGCGATGCAGATGACGTACGGCGGCTACTGCATCGACGATATCGACACGGTCCTGTGCAAGGGCCTGGACAAGCTCGGGAAGTACCTGACCCTCGACGGGGTCGCCGTGTTCGAGCCGGGCTCCCTGAGCCCCTCGTTCGAGGACACCATCCCCCACGGGCTCTACCTGATGCGCTGCGTCGCCTACACCCACATTGTCGAAAAGACCAAGGACCTGCCCCAATGCGACTCGGCCGCCATGGAAAACCTCGGTAGTTTCTACGTCGTCAAGGAAAAGAGCAATTACCGCTGCCTCGGCGACCGCTGGGAAGACGACTTCAGCGACAACTGCGGCCACGTGATCGACAGGACCGCGGTGACGGTTGACGACACCCTGTACATATGCAAGGACGAGTTCTGGCAGGTCGCGGGCATTTCGGACTCCCGCGAGGTCTGCGACGACAAGAACGACTCCACGACGCTCCTTTTCAACGGCGACCGCTATATCTGCGAAGACAGCTCCTGGAGGCGCTTCTCCAAGCTCGAGGAAGAGTTCGGCTACTGCCACGGCAAACTGGTCGGCACCTTTGACAGCCTGAAGACGAGGGGCTACGACAAGAAGGAACTCGACTCGATTGACGTGTACGAGGGATATTTCTGTGACTCGACCGGCTGGCGCAAGGCCGTGATGACCGACTACGTGGGCTTCTGCGACAGCTCAAGGACCTTCGAGGAGGTCGAGTTCAACGACACATCGTTCGTCTGCCGCAACCGGAAATGGGATACGTACACCAAGCTCGAAAGCCAGCTGGGCGCCATATGCAACCCGAAGAGGCAGGGCAAGATCGATTCGGCAAACGCCAGAGCCTATATCTGCGACAAGAACGAATGGCGCATCGCATACATGGAAGACATTATCGGAGTTTGCGACTCCACCACGCACGGAAAGAAGGCGAAATACGATGGCGAAACCCGTTACTGCACGGGTGAAACTTGGCGCACCTTGAAAGACCGAGAAAAAGAGCTCGGCAAAATATGCGATAGACCGTACAGAGACTCTCTCGTCAAGGACAGTGACGGGAAAATCTATTACTGCGACGGCGGAAACTGGTTCCCGGCATACATAGAGAAAGTCTATGGAGTATGCGACAGCACCCGTACGTACGAGACCGTGGAATTCGAGAAGCATAAATATTACTGCCTAAACGGCGACTGGAAAACAGTCCAGTATGAGGATTCCGCATTGGGCTTCTGCACCTCCGCAATAAAAGGGAAGATTGATTCTACAATCTTTAACAACAAAATGCTCTATTACTGTTGCAACTCAGAGTTCTGGTTCCGGATAACTGAGCTAGAGACGATAATTGGCGTTTGCATCAAGGACAACGAAGGTGAATTAAAGTGGCATGGTGATTCCGCCTACGTTTGCGAGAGCTCGGATTGGAAACTGGCCTCGAAGGAGCAGCACCTGGGAGAGTGCTCCACGAAGAACGAGTACCAAACCGGCACATACAAGGGGGACGAATATATTTGCCGTCCGAACGGCTGGTTTTTAATCACCAAGATCGAAAAAAATCACGGGATATGCAAGGCCGATAACTGTGGAGCCCGAGCCCAAGAGGGCAGCGAATATTACAATTGCAACTGCACTAGCTTGAAATGGGAAAAGATAAGCGAGGAACTATGGGACATGGGTCCCTGCCAAAAGGATACCTCGTACTTCGTGGAGAAAAAAACAAGCTGGTGGTACCGTTGCAACAATGGTTCGTGGTCCGCGCTCACGACCGCCAATGGGGTCTATGGATCCTGCTCCAGCAACAACGTCAGAACGGGCTATGTCCGTGACAAGCTTTACGCCTGCGATCCCGATAATTTGTTGTGGACACAATGGTACGCCTTAGAACCCGTCGATACCGTGAAAGGGTACTGCAGGCAATCCATGCTGTACGACACGCTGTACTTCGACCATTCCTATTACATGTGCGACAGCAACAAGGCATACACTCCCAAATTCTTATGGCAGGAAGTCTCCATCCGCGAATACATGAAGACCTGCAATACGGCTTCCGAAGGGAAGGTCTTGTTTAACGGCTTCAACGAAAGCAAGTGTACCGGCGGGAAATGGACCGGCATCCCGACAGGAACCATGACCGACCCCCGCGACAACAGGACATACAACGTGCTGACTGTGGCCGGCATTTCCTGGATGGTCGAGAACCTCGCCTACTCCACGGATTCGAGCTGGTGCATCGGGAGCGCGAGCAACTGCAGCAACGGAAGGCTCTATGCCTGGACTTCCGCCCAGAAGGCGTGCCCTTCCGGCTGGCGGCTGCCCACCTACGCCGAATGGAATTCCACGACAGAGTTCCTGGACTCCATCGGCAACAAGTACAGCTATTTCGGAAGCGGCTGGAGCACCGACAAGGGAGAAGACCTCTACGGCCTGAACATTACACCGACGGGCTTCTACGAATCGTACATGCAGAACGGCGCCGACCCGATGACGACGCAGTCCCACACGACGACAGGCGCCTATTTCTGGAATAAGGGCGGAAACGCCTTTGAATTCGGAGCCGATTTCAAGCCGGATAGTTCCGCGCAATATGTCAACGCCAAGATTCATGCAATCGGCGTAAGGTGCATCAAGTAATGAGGACGGTTGGTATGGTGAAGATATTTTTGATGATGGCGATGCTTCTCGCGTTTTCCGCCTGCGGCGACGACTCGAGCAGTTCCGCCGAGCCCACGGACAGCGAACTGGATTCCAGTTCGGGGAAGCGCTCGGGATCTTCCAGTTCCTACACCCCCAAGAGCGCGACGACAGTTGTCGACGCCCAGGCCAAGGACATGCGCCTCTCGGACAAGCCCGAAGACGGCACGGTCACCGATTCGGCCAACGGGACGACCTACAAGACGCGCACGGTCGGGATTTTCACCTGGACAACCGAGAACATCAACGTAAAGAACACGAAGATCAAGAGCACCTGCTACGCCTACGACGATTCGAACTGCGACCCGTACGGCAGGCTCTACATGGTGCAGAACGCAGTGAAGGCATGCCCGGCAGGGTACACCATCCCCACGGTCAGCGACTGGAAATTCATGAGGCAACAGGACCCGAATGCGTTCACCTTCGCAGGGACCTGCGCCAAGAACGACACGCTGGAATGCAGCGGCATCGACGAATCGGCCCAGTACCTGGCCTACGACGACAGCACCGTAGTGATGGACACGTCAGGAAGCTTCTCGGCAAGAAGGATCCGGGAAAACGAATTCTATTCGTTGCGCTGCATCAAGTACCGCACCATCCTCGAAAACGAGGAAGACCTGCCCGAATGCAAGAAGAACCGCTTCTATAACTACCCCTCGATATATGTCGCCAACAGCAACGCCGACTTCACCTGCAGCGACGGCGAATGGGTAAGCTCCAGGGCGACAGGCCCCTGCGGCATTGCCGAGGAAGGCGAAAGGTACAAGATAAACGAACTGGTCTTCATTTGCAGCGAAGGCCACTGGAGATGGAGCACCCCCAAGGAAGCCGGAGTCGAATGCACCAAGAAGAACATCCACGAAGAATTCGTCGTGAACAGCATCCGCTACGCCTGTACCGATAGCGGCCTTGTCAAGCTGACTTTCCCCTCATCGGAACTCGGCCTATGCTATTCCAAGCGCAAAGGACAAGTCGGCAATACGGACTCCCTGTCGTACTACATTTGCGACGGCGAAGCCTGGAAAAACGCGACAGTCGGCGATGTCCTCGGAAAATGCGACTCGACGAACAAGGGCAAATCAGGAATGTTCAAGGGAATGTCCTACACCTGCCAAAGTAGTACTTGGAATCTAACGACAATCAACGATATCCTCGGAGATTGCACCGCGAAACGCCAGGGCGAAATAAAAGAGTACGAAGATGGATTCGTCACCTGCCATGGTAAAAATTGGGTAACAAGCAAGCAGATAGAACTGGACTTTGGAGAATGCACCGAGAAAATGCAGGATTCCATACGCCAGGACGACAAAGGATTTTTCTTCGGCTGCAATAACGGCTACTGGGAAGAAAAGAACTCGGACGAAATCCTGGGAGATTGCCAAGCGGACAACGAAGGCAGCACCGGCAAATACGGCCCGAACACTTATATATGCACAGGCGGAGCTTGGGACCCCCTCGACGCCCTGGACGCTACATTGGGCAACTGCACAGAGCAGAACTTCACCAACAAAATCGAGCACAACGGAGTCACCTACTTCTGCAAGTACTCCAACCAGTACGAATGGTCAGCAGCGACCCAGGAAGACGAGCTTTTGGGATACTGCCCCATGAACGGGAGCTTCACCAAGGAACTCGGCGGTATCCTGTACAAATGCGATAACAGCAGATGGAGGGAAGCAGTATTGAGCGACGTCCTCACCAGATGCATGTCGGACGAAGGCAAATCGGTAGTATTCAAAGGACAGGAATACATTTGCGATACGACCGCATACAACAATAACTGGGAATGGTACGTCATGACATCGACAGACTCCCTTCTAGGGGAATACTGCCGGTCGGCAATACTGAAGAAGGCCGTGATGTACAACAACACCGTTTACGTATGCACCAAGGGCGCCAACAAGAAGCAGAACTACTGGGCCACGGGAACGATAATGGACTACCTGGGAAAATGCACCGAGAAGCGCCTGGGAGAACGCGGATTTAACGGCATCGACACGTGCGTGTGCGTACATAACGTCTGCGACGATAACCGCAAGACCGACTACACCTACAACGGCAAAGATACGAACGTATGCGTCAACCCCAGCAACGGCTATAACTGGGTGCCCATCATTCACGAAACCATCGTCGACAAGCGCGACTCCGAAGTCTATGGCGTCCTGACCTTCGGAACGCAGAAATGGCTGAACCGCGAACTGCACTACACCATAGAAACCGCCTACTCCAGCGAAGGGTACCTGCTGGGCCACTATCCAAAGGAATTCCTCCATACGTACCTCTATTACTATACATGGGACGACGCGTTCGGCAACGGTTCGGACATATGCCCCGACGGCACGCATATTCCCTCCGAAGCGGAATGGACAACACTTTTTGACTACGTCAGTGCAAACCTGACCACGGAAGGGTACGACATGTTGTTCGCAATCGAGCGCAACTACAGCGCGCTAACCAACGTGTACGGGTTTTCTCTCAAGCGGAGGGGCTTTGTCGACATAGACTACTACGGCCCCCGCGAAGGAGCCCCGACCAACATGACCAATCCCCTCAACTCCAACTTGGCGGGGAACGAAGACATCACGAACATGTTCTACTGGATTACCGGTGCCGGGAATTCGAGCAGCACAGGGAACGTGGTGCATGCGGACTCGAACGGCCACATAAGCTACGAATCCAACGCCCTGAAAGAGGACGCCTACATGATCCGCTGCATCCTGGACTAATCTAGGGTTTCAGCCAGCTTCTGTACTTGATCCAGATATGGAGCCAGATGCGGGCGATCGAGTCGACCGCATCGCTGAAGATCATCGTGCTGTACTTATCGAAGTTGCGGCCCCATTCGGTCGCTTCCTTGAAATCCTGCATGGACCGGTCGTTCTCGAAATCGTCCGGGATGAGGTAGCGCGAGAACAGGTACGAGTAGTGCGATGCATCGCTCATAAAATCCCACACGTTCTCGTTGTCGGTTCCCCAGCTGTGGATGTACTTCCTCGTTTCCAGATCGCTTTCCACGTCCAATATAAACTGCGTGGGCTTGAGGTGGAGCGGGTATCCGTCGGGATCGTAGAAGAAGCGGTTGTTGTCCTTGTCTATCTTGTAAGACTTGTTGACCTGGTCTTCCCATTCCTTCTCTATCGCCCCGTGAATGTTCTTGTCGTCGGAGAACGGGCGCACGTCGCAGTGCAGCGGCATGTGGCAGTCGGCGATATAGTGGCTTAAAATGAAGAAGCGCATGGCGATGTGGTTTCCCGTTGTCGCTATGGGGCAGCCCTTGTCTTCGCGGTGGAGCATCTTGAAGTTGTCGACAATGCTGTGCGAGACGGACTCGCAGCGGTCGGCGCAGTTGCCGCCCTCTATCTTGTAGCCCGATTCGATCAAGGGGGACTTTTTCGCCATCAGCCTATAGATGGTATGCGTCGTGGGCAGCTTGCCGTACGATGTGTTGCCACCGTCGCAGGGGCTGTGCTTGACGATATGGCTCGTACTCATGTCCTTGAACACTTCATCGGGGTACCACGAACCCCTGATCACGAAGTCGCGGTAGTCCTTGAACCACGCGACCAGGGACTTGGCTTCCTTGCGGACATCCTCGTTAAGTCCCTTGAACACGGCCTCGTTATCGGTAGTGCCGATAACTTCCAGTCTTTTGATAGCCATGAAGGCAATCCATGCGTGCGAGTACTTTTTCATAATAAAAAAAATATAAGAAAAAACTTACCTTCGCAAAAAAGGCTTACGACGGTACGCCTCCAGGTGCGAAACCAGTGTAGTTTCCCGATCCTGGCTCAATCCTTCTTCTCTTCGGCCTCGGCAGCCTTCTCGACTGTCTTCTGCAGGTCCTCGGCCTCTTCTTTCAGGGCATACGACCACCACGACAAGGATAATTTCAGGAATTCCAATGGACATAGGTAACCTTCCTTTTCTTGAAATATAACAACCCCCCAAATATGTTTTTCTACTTTAGCTCTAGGAACCCCAAAAAACATTTCCGCCAATGAAACGCAGCCGCAAGAAACGCCCACCCATGAATCGCTCGCAGATGATGCAGGCGGTCCATTCGGAAGATACGAAGCCCGAAATGCTGGTGCGCCGCGAACTTTTCCGGGCGGGACTGCGCTACAGGCTCCACCGCCACGACTTGCCGGGCTCCCCCGACCTGTACATCCTCAAGTACGGGGTTGTCGTCTTTATAAACGGGTGCTTCTGGCACCAGCACGGCTGCAAGTTCACGAGCCGCCCCAAGAGCAACCCCGATTTTTGGAACGAGAAGTTTACAAACAACGTTATCCGTGATATCAAGACAAGCTGGAAGCTCTCCTTGCAGGGCTTTCGCGTTGCGACCGTCTGGGAATGTTCCATCAAGAACAACCTAGACCGCACCCTGGAAATTCTTATATCTTTTATCAAAAGTGACGAAGAATCTATCGAAATTTAGTCGTCCAGCCCCCTCAAAAAACCGGTAAAAAGCACCCCATTGAGCTCCAAAACCCCGAAAATTGGCTTTTTTGGTGAAATTTCGATGTTTAAAAGACTACAACAAAAAAAGATTTACGTTAGGCCTCTTTGGGGCGATTGACGATTATCTTTTTGTATGAACAAAGAGGAGTACTATGAGGAGAACAAGAACAATCGCAAGCAAGGCCGTATTGTGCCTTGGCATCGTTGTGGCTTCGGCCATGGCTCAAGATAACACGGCGAAAACGTCCGTGCCCACCAAGTTCTTCGACGAGAACGGCGCCTATTATGGCCCGGATTGCGACGAGACGAATTACAAGGGCGCCTACTACACTGGCGATTACACCAGCCCGTTCAAGACCATCTTAGGCAAGACTGACCAGGACATCAAGGACAAGATTGATGAACTCTGGAACCACTACTTTGGCGGCCAGAACGACAAAACCGTGTATTACGAAGATAACGACGGTGGCTATATCGTCGACATCAACAACAACGACATCCGTTCCGAAGGCATGTCCTACGGCATGATGATTTCAGTGCAGACCGACCACAAGGAACAATTCGGCAAGCTCTGGAACTGGGCCAAGAAGCACATGTGGAAGGACCCCGCTACGGGTGGTTCCGGCTATTTCGCCTGGCAGGCGAACCGCGACGGTTCCGTGCGCGACTGGGGTAACGCTCCCGACGGCGAAATCTACTTCATGATGTCGCTTTTGTTCGCAGCCCACCGCTGGAACGACGAAGGCTACATGAAGGACGCTCAGTCCATCCTGAAGGCCTGCTGGAAGGGCAACGGACAGTCCCTGTACAGCGAACAGTCCTACATCGCCACGTTCCAGCCGTCCGACGGCAACAACAGCTGGGGCGACGCGTCCTACAGCCTGCCCGCATTTGTTGATTTGTTCAGCCGCTGGTCGACGACCAACAACGACAAGTGGAAAAAGGCGACGAAGGCCACCCGCGACCACATCTACAATTCCGCCAACCCGCAGTCGGGCCTGTGCAGCGACTACAGCAACTTTGACGGAACTCCGCATCACGCATTCAGCGACAACTCCACCAAGTACGCATTCGACGCCATCCGCTGCCCCATGAACTACGGCATGGATTACTACCTGTTCGGTGCCGATGCGGAACGCCAGACAAAGATTGCGAAGGTCATCACCGACTTCTTCGAGAAGGACGGCTACCAGCACGGACACTTCAACTGGGACGGCACTAGCGGTTACGGCGAATTCACCATCGGCCAGGCCGGTGCGAACGCCGTGGCGACTTACGCTTTGCTGGACGTACCCGAATACAAGGACCTGGTCAAGAAGGTTCTGCAGAAGGCATGGGATTCCAAGCCCATCGTCGGCAGCCAGCGCTACTATGACGGCCTTGTGCACTTCCTCGCCATGCTCCACCTGACCGGCAACTTCAAGATCTGGAAGCCGAAGCCGAAGGACGTGAAGGAAAAGACGATGGAAGCCACCACGATCGGCGATACCGAATTCAAGGAAGGCGACAAGATCGACTGGTTCGAAGATTGCCAGCTTTACAAGGTGACCTTCACGGCCGCTGCCGCTCCCACGCCGACGCCCGGTGACTCCACGACCACTACGCCGACACCCGGCGATTCCACGAGCGTCACTACGCCGCAGCCGGGCGACTCCACGGCCGTCACCACGCCGACCCCGACACCCGGCGACTCCACGGACGCGATTCGCCAGATGTACATGCGCGATTACGGCTACAAGATGCAACGCGACTACAACCTGAAGGGCTGCAAGGTCAACAGCTCGAACAGGGCCCGCGGAGCCTACTACGGCAGAATGGTGCCGATGAAGTAGATTACACGAAGGGCCGTTCGCAAAGGACGGCCCTTCGAAATTTACTTCAGTTCCAGTTTCTTCATTTGGATCCCGTTTGCCGTTTTGATACGGACAATGAAGTTGCCCGAGCCAAGATTTTCGCCTGCGATGCGAATAATTGCGCGGGCGGGCGAATTCACTTGCAGCACGTTCTGACCGAGGCTATTGAACACGGCGGCGCCCAGGACTTCGCCCGAACGGCTGTCTATAAGCCATTCCCCGCCCTCGTAACGCAGCAAATCGCCTAGGGACACCTTGCGTGCGGGAATCGCAACTTCCGGTTTGTCGGAAGCAAGCAACAACGCCGTGATGGACTTGGGCGGGAGAGTCATCTTGATCATGTCCGCAGACGCTGAGGTCGCTGTCGTTTCTCCACCCGCGACGGAAGCATTCACGACGTTTTCTTCCAGGGCGTTATCCGTGTGCGAAACAAACGTTTCGCCCTTGAGGTTCTGCAGCGTGAGCGTCTTGAATTTCAGGTCAGCATCGAAATTGGCCAATTTCAGTTGAACATCCTGCGCATCCTTTTCGGCGCGGTTCACGAAAATCACCGTGAGCGAGTCGCCCTTGGCCGTAATGGAACTGTAAGCCGACACGAGCGAATCGTTCGTGGACACGGACTGCACGCGGTTCGCATGGCCGTAACGACTGAACAGGTGTACCGTTTCGTACATGCCATCGCCCCAGCTCCAGGGAGTGAAAATCGCAACACCGTTATCCTGCATGGTGCCGATGAACGAGGCATAGGTAAGCGCCGTCACCATGGGATCTTCGTCGATAAGGCTTGTCTCGGTAAGCGCGAGCTTGATTCCGTGATCCTTGCCGAAGTACTGTTCAAGCCAACGGTTGATGCGCACGAAGATGTATGACCTGTAGCCCTTCTCCTTGTCGCTCCAGTCGCATTTGCCCGTAGCGCAGCGGATGCCGTTTCCGCCCTTGTAGTAGTAGGTAGTATCGAACAAGACGCGGTGCCAGTTCATGCGGCTCTCGTAATCTTTTTCGCTGGGGTACCAGTGGATGTCGAAAACATCGAGAAGCTTCATGCCGCTCGTCTTCTCCGCCTCGGCAATTTTCTTGGTGAAGAATTCCAGCCAGCAGTATTCCTGGCCGTCAATCTTGGGCCTGCTTTCGTCGTTATAGGCGGAGATGTGGCACCATTGCCATTCGTTGGCGACCACGGGGCCAGTAAGCTTGATGTCTTTCCAGGCGGTGCGTGCCTTCTTTGCGACATCGATGTAGCGTTCCACCAAGAAATCCCCGGTCACGGGCAGGTCTAGGTCGGAATGCGTGCCGCGCCAGATTTCCATCTCGTTGTCCATGCTCCAGTACTGGAACCGGCTCATGTCGAATTTCAGTTCGTCTCTCCAGTACGGGACAATCCCCACTGTGGAATCGGCGGGCCATTCCTCGTTATAGAGCGTGTAGTCGCCCGCCTTGATAAGCGTCTCGCCGTCTTCCGATACTTCTCCGCCACCAGCAAGGTCAAATGCCCGTGACGGATACGAGCCGTGTTCCTGTTTCCAGTTCCAGTCCGGGAAGTTGTAGTCGGTGCTGCTTGCCGCATAGCCCGTGAGTTGGAAGGCGTACATCGCGTCGACTCCCGGCATCTTGTCGAGCACCTTCTTCGCGGTGATGGCCCAGTCGTGCGAGTAGACGTTGTTGAACCAGTCCGGGTGCACCGTGAGTTTCTTGCGCCAGTTGTAGCGAGTCGCGTTGTTGCCGTTGTTCGCGCGCATCATGTGGATGCCCGCCTCGCGCACCTGGCCAATAAATTCCTGCTCGGCCGAATCGCTTTCGGCAGACCCGTCGTTCACCTTGTCGATGTTGCGCCCATAAAGATACGGCGATATCGGGAGCACCCCCGCTTTTACGTCTACCGAAACATCGATACCGGCAAGGGCCGGAGAAAAAGCGAGCATGGAAATCAAGGTTGCAGCCGCAAAATTCCTAGAAAAATCCATAAACATCTCCCGTAAACGCTTTATAAAGAAGCAGTTCATTCATAAATATATACTTAGAAAGCCCGGAAACTCTTGAAAAAATCCATGACCGTGGACATGTTTGCCGACGGTCACATTTTTTTTTGCGAAAGCGGGAAACACTTAATGAAAAGAAAAAGAACTATCTTTCCTGTAAATATTGAGGATTTTTTAACGATGCGCATTCTTGAAAAAATCAGTGATTTTATTGGCAAGTGGATGGCGGTCGTGGTTTTAGCAATCGCGGCGCTCTCGCTGTTCGTTCCGAAATCGACGCTCTGGATTGAACTCTCGTGGGTGAACTACCTGCTGATGGTCGTGATGTTCGGCATGGGGCTTACGCTCAAGCTGAGCGACTTTGCGCTCGTGTTCGCGCGCCCCAAGGAAATCACCATCGGGTGTGCGGCGCAGTTCATCGTGATGCCGGCACTCGCGTTCTTGCTTTCCAAGATTTTCGGGCTTGACGCTGCGCTGATGGCAGGCGTGGTTCTCGTGGGCACTTGCCCGGGCGGAACCTCCAGCAACGTCATCACCTACCTTTCGAAAGGCGATGTGGCGCTTTCCGTAGGCATGACAAGCGTGAACACGCTGCTCGCTCCTGTGCTGACTCCAGCAATTACGTACTTGCTCTTACGCACCACCGTGAACGTAGATGTGTTGGCGATGTTCCTTTCCATCGTGAAGGTCGTCATCGTGCCGATTGCGCTCGGGTTTGTCATCAACAAATTCTTTGGCAAGTGGACTGCTCGTGCTGTGAAAGTGCTGCCGCTCGTTTCCGTGATAGCGATTGCAATGATTGTCGCAGCAGTCGTCTCGCACAATGCTACAAAAATTCTTTCTACAGGCGCTATCGTGTTCGCCGTCGTGATACTCCATAACTTGCTCGGCTATGGCTGCGGTTTTGGCCTCGGCAAGTTGCTAAAATTCTCGACACCCAAGACGAAGGCTCTTTCCATCGAAATCGGTATGCAGAATTCCGGACTTGCAACAAGCCTTGCAGCGACAGCATTCTCGTCACTTGCCATGGCGACCGTCCCCGGCGCCATATTCTCCGTGTGGCACAATATTTCGGGCGCGATTTTGGCGAATGTCTATCGCAGGTGGGATAAATAAGTTAGTTCTTCTTTGCAGATAACTTCTTGAATTCGGCTCGTGCCTTTTTCATGTCGGCGAGGAACGTTTCGTCATTATGCAGGCTTGCAAATGCTGCCGACACAAGAATCTTCGAGGCATCAACATCGCTTTGCCAGTGGAAACCGGCAATCACGCGACTTTGCCCCCATTCGTAGGCGTACTTCAGCAGCGCATCTTGAGCGGCAGGGTTTATTTCCACAAGCAGCATAGCCATGGACCACGCAAGAATCGTATGCCCCGACGGGTAGGAGCCGTTCTTTCTCAAAGATTCTTCGTCCTTAGGGACGAGCGTCGGTTCGTTGAATCGGTCGAACGGACGACGCCTCATGTAGTGCTTCTTCGGGACACGGCCTACCTGGCGGAGCGTTGCAATCCCGCGCTCAATCACGTTCATGATGGCGGGAGTCTTTTTTGCAGAAATCTCCATGCCGAAGGGCTCGCTGAACATCCGGACCATTGTGTCCAAGTTTGTTTTCGCTTGGGCAATTGCAAGAGCAGCACGAGCAGAATCGGCCCGCATGGCCTTGCCCCACATGTACTGCGAAATATCGTACTTGAACTGCACCGAAGTGGTTTCCGGCGGCGCCGGGTAGAAGTTGAGCGCGTTCGGGAGAGCGTCTGCATTGACGTATGGTTTGGCATCGGCAGAAAAACTGCAAAAGGCGGCTCCGCAAACGGCTAAAACGAAGATTGATTTTTGGAGAAGACTCATCATGCTCTAAAGATATATTTTTCCCAAGAAAGCGAATGCTTGAAAAAAAAATTGCTACGTTCTGATAGATTTTGAATGAAATATCATCTTTAAATAAAAATATGAGCATTACATACAAAGACACTCACGACTTCTCTGAACAAGACTTAAAAGATCTTTTCCTCTCCGTCGAATGGTCTTCGGGGCATTTCCCCGACAAACTCGTTGTCGCAATGAAGAATTTCAAGACCGTCATCTCGGCCTGGGACGGCGAAAAACTCGTCGGCATGATTTGCGCTATGGATGACGGCATCATGAACGCCTACGTGCATTACCTGCTCGTGCGTCCCGAATACCAGGGCAAAAGCATCGGCAGGGAACTCGTGGAACGTGTCAAGGAAATCTACAAGGATTACCTGCGCGTAGTCGTGGTCGCCTACAACGAAGAACTTTCCTTCTACGAAAACTGCGGATTCAAGAAGGCAGATGATGCAAGCCCGATGTTTATTACCAGCTTGTGGACGTAGGGGTTAGTTCAAATTCGCTATTTGGTTCCATCAAGAAATCAATGACGTTCATGGTTAAAATTCCATTTTCGTCATAGAAGGCCGGCACGAAATCCTTTGTGACAACAATTTTCTTGAACGAATCCCGAACCGTCTTGAAGGGCCTAATTTCCTGGGCCCTTTTTTCATTATCCGGCATTGAAAATGCCGACTGAATGTAGTAACGCTGCGACCCTAGATTACAGACAAAATCTATTTCAAGGCTCTTTCGGGAAACAGACCCGCTCTCGTTCTTTTGCGACAGTTCCACCACGCCGACATCCACGTTAAAACCGCGATATAGCAGTTCATTGTATATGGCGTTCTCCATCAGGTGCGTTTCTTCGAACTGCCTAAAATTGAGCCGCGCATTTCGCAGTCCCAAATCCGCAAAGTAGAACTTCTTCGGAGCACCGATATACCGTTTACCCTTGATGTCATAGCGCGAAGCCGAACTTATCAGGAAAGCATCTTCCAGATAATCGATAAATTTCGCTACGGTATTGCGGGTTATCTTGGATTTCTTTTCGCTACGGAAAGTGTTCGTTATCTTTTCTGCACTCGACAGCGAGCCCACCGACGAAGACAAGACATCAATCAAGTCCCTTAAATCGTTTTCGTTCCTGATTTTATTCCGCTTGACGACATCGCGAATATAGACTTCGTCAAAAAGACTCGACAAAATGCGGCGTTTCTTTTCGGCATCGCGTTCCTGCGCCACTAGCGGCAAGCCACCATAAAGCAGATACTCCGCAAAACCCTGGTACTTGTCCCCAGAAAATTTTTCCATGAACTCGCTGAAAGAAAGCGGCAACAAATGAATCTGGTCACTCCGGCCCGCAAACTCCGTAATCAAATCTTTCGACAGGAACTTTGCGTTACTCCCTGTTACAAAAATTTCAAATTCCGGCTTCCGAAGATATGAATTCAAGACAGACTCAAACGCACCCAGCTCCTGGATTTCGTCCAGCAACAAGAAATACCGTTCACCATCCTTGGTACGCGTCTTCAGATAGTCCATAAACTTTGTCGGATCCACCTGCCTTTTCTTCAACTGCAGTTCAATCGGATTTTCGCCGATTCGTTCAAGGTCCTCGGCAGAATCGAAAGCGAACCGGATTATATGCTCGTCATCCGTTACATTGTATTTCAGGTAATCGTAAAAGAGGGTGTTCAACAAAAAGGACTTACCAGAACGTCGAATTCCGGTAACCACCTTGATAAAGCCATTCCCGATGGAATGGACCAATTTGTCCAGATAGGCCTGCCTTTTGTACATTTCGTCCGCTTTCTAGGAATTATTTTTGCATATTTTGTAGTTTTTCATTCCTAATATATAAAAAAACACAGCCTAAAAGGACATTTTTAGAGATTATTTTTGCATATTTTGCACTTTTTCTCAAGTATCGCCATAATGCTGCGATACGCCTGCGTGTATTCTATCTGCATGATGGTGGTGATTTTGTTACCGGCGTCTTTGCTAGACGCTCCGCAGTGGAAGAGTTTCTCGCTTTTCAGTCCGTAATCCAGGAAGATGTAGCGGTCGTGGAATTTGTCTTTTGTCTTGTTCATGGCGAATTTGACATCGGGGCGCACGGCAAGAAAATCTTTCTGCATCTGTTCGGTCAGCGTTTCAAAACTGCGATTGTCACTATAGATTGTCACGGAGACTCCTTTCGCGATTTGGCGCAACAGGTCGAGAGTTTTCACGCCGATATAGTCATCGATAATCGTGATGGATTTCTTCGCCATGCCGTAAATCTGCGTGTAGGCGACGTCGGCATCTAGCCGCTGGCCGTTCAGTATCAGGAAATGCTTGTGGGTGCTCGGGTCCACGAAATTTTCCATGACTTTCTGGAGGTCCATATTCATCTTGCTGAACTCGCCACGCATTTCATGCACCTCGCCAGAAAGGACCTTGACATCTGTCGACACCTCAGCAATATCCCTTGTATTCTGGGCGGTTTGCAACGCTAGCGGAGTGACATCTGTGCCATTAGTTAGCAAGCCTTCCGAAAGGGCGTAATCTTTCAATCGTTTAAAAAGGCGGATAAGGGCCATACTTTGTTGTATCGCCAAATCGCCTTTCAGCACAGTCATGAGCATGTAAATACCTTGTTCCGTAAAAGCGTAAGGTTTATAGGACCGACCTCCTTTTACGCCTTTCACCTGTATCGAGGTCAAAAATTTTGACCTCGATAAAAGTAGGATTTCTGCTTCACTCAATTGGAACCGAAAATCCTCAGCAAAACGTTCAATATTATTCTTGACCTGCTGATTAAATGCTTTGGTGCTATACCCGTAAATTTCAGCCAAATCAGCGTCGAGCATCACCTTTACCCCGCGGATGGTGTAAATCCGAGACTTGAGCAGGTTTTCATCAATCAGTGAAAAGCCAGGCTTCACTGAGACCAATTCTGTCTTTTTCTTATTTCCCTTCATTGTGCCCCCTTTTGCAATCTTTTTCGGAATCACTTCACTTCTTCTCCAGCATCGCCATAATGCTGCGATACGCCTGCGTGTATTCTATCTGCATGATGGTGGTGATTTTGTTACCGGCGTCTTTGCTGGATGCTCCGCAGTGGAAGAGCTTTTCGCTTTTCAATCCGTAATCCAAGAAGATGTAGCGGTCGTGAAATTTGTCTTTTGTCTTGTTCATGGCGAATTTGACATCGGGGCGCACGGCAAGAAAATCTTTCTGCATTTGTTCGGTCAGCGTTTCAAAACTGCGATTATCACTATAGATTGTCACGGAAACTCCCTTCGCGATTTGGCGCAACAGGTCGAGGGTCTTCACGCCGACATAGTCATCGATAATCGTGATGGATTTCTTCGCCATGCCGTAAATCTGCGTGTAGGCGATGTCGGCATCTAGCCGCTGGCCGTTCAGAATCAAAAAGTGCTTGTAAGTCGATGGATCGATGAAGTTGTCCATAACCTTCTGAAGTGAGTCGCGATTTTCTTGCATTTCGATAGATAGTCGTGCTATATCCTGAGCGTTTTGAGCGGTTTGAGTCGCAATTTGAACGATACCGCTTGTCCCTAGCAAGCTCTGGTTTTCCGCAATGATATAATCCTTCATCTGCTTGAAAAGGCGGATGAGCGCCTTACTCTGCGCCGTTGCCTGTTCGCCCTTGAGGACCGTCATGAGCATATAGATGCCCTGCTCGGTAAAGGCATAGGGCATTTTTCTTGTTCCGCCCCATCTTGATATCGGAATTTCCGATATCAAGTGTGCGGATTCTTCACGAGTTAGTTGAAAACGAAAATCGTCATCAAACCTGTCAAGATTGTATTTTACCTGCTCGTTGAATCTACCGGTACTATACCCGTAAATTTCAGCCAAATCAGCGTCGAGCATCACCTTTACCCCGCGGATGGTATATATCCGCGACTTGAGCAAGTTCTCGTCAATCAGTGAAAAGCCTGAATTTACTGTAACCAATTCCGTCTTTTTCTTTTTTTTCTTCATTTTACCCCCTTTTGCAAAAAAAGGACCGCCCCGCTTGCGCGGATAGCGATCCTTAATACCACCCTTTCTGGTGTTTGGAGTAATATACAAAAATTACACGAACACGACTTCGTTGCCAGTGCGTGGGGATTCCGCGCGGTTCGGAAGGCCACTTTCCGTGTCGGCGTAGCCGATGGCAACGGAGGCGTACACGCGCTCGTCTTCACGCAAGCCTAAGCCGCGCAGGTATTCGAGGAGCGTCGGGTCTTCGTTCAGCCACTTGAGCTGGTTGATGTAGCAGCTGCCGAGATCAAGCTCGTTCGCGGCAAGCATCATGTTCTCTACGGCGCAGGCGACATCGGCCATGTTGTTGCCGTATTCCTTCTTGTTCGCGACTACAATCAGCACAGGCGCCGTATAGCAGAAGGAGTAGTTCCCTTTGCGCGCAAGCGTGATGGAATTCTTGAGGCTCTTGTACAAGTCTTCGCGGAGTTCCATCGCAGCAAAAGCGGACTGCACCAACTCTTTGAGTTTCGCAATCACCGCAACATCCGAAATCACGAAGAAGTGGTTGCTCTGCGCATTGCCGCCGGTAGGCCCGAACTGGCCCGCCTCGACAATCTGCTTCAACTTCTCGAGTTCGACAAGCTGTGCCTTGAACTTGCGGGTACTGCGACGTGTCTTAATAGCTTCAAGTGTGTTCATGTTTTTTCCTTGGAGATCCCCGCCTTCGCGGGGATGACAAAAGAAGGCTATTTTTCGAGCGGGAGCACGAGAATACGCGAGTTGCGCTTCTGGTTGTAGTTGTCCCGCTTGCTCTTGGGCAAGTCCTCGACCGTGCCGTCCTCAAATCCGAACGGGTAGAACCAGTCGAGCGCCTGCGTCGTGAGCAGGAACAATTTCTTGTAGCCCTTCATGCGCCCAATAGAAATCAGGTGCCGTACAATCGCGTCGCCGATGCCCGACTTGCGGTAGTTCGCGCCCACGGCAATGCCCGCAATTTCGGCCATGCCGTCTTCGAAGGCGTGCAACGCACCGCAACCGTGGATGCTGTTGTCGATGCTGTACACCACGTAGTCCTTGAGCTTTTCGGAAATGCTTTCCTGCGTGCGCGGCACCAGGTAGCCCTTCGCAATGTAGTCCTGCATAATCCGGAGGATATCCGGAATATCTTCGATGTTCGCAGGCCGGATACTGGAGTACTGGTTTGCGTACACCATGGTACCGTCACCGCGTGCGCTGAATACTTCTTGCAGCACGCTGCCCTGGAATTCACCGCTCAGCAAGTGGACACGGTTCGCGCCCGCCTCGCAGGCGTGGATGGCGTTCATCAGGTAGTCCATCTGCGCAAAGTTCAACACATCGGAATTGAGTTCCAACAATTCCTTCGCCTGGTCCACGTCCAAAGCCGAAATCACGCCCGACTCGGTGGGTTCCAGATACTTGGTGTTCTTGCCGGTCACAAGCCCCTTGAGCTTGATACCGTTCTCGTTACCGATGAAGAACAGCTTGCCCACCTTCATGTACTTGCAGATTTCGGTCGCAAGTTCGGTGGAACTGATGTTGTACGCATGCCCGAGCTTGTTCCACCCAATCGGCGGAATGATGGGCACAAATTTCTCGTCCAAAAGTTGTTCAAGGATGTCACGCTGGATACGCTCAATCCGGCCCGTCCTCATGTAGTCCACGCCGTCGATGACGCCGAGGCTCCGCGCCAGCACCCAGTTGCCCTGGATGCCGCTGAGCCCGCTCGCCGTGAGGTGGCTCATGATGCGCTGGGCAACACCCAAAGACGCCTGCTCGATAAGGGGCAAGGCCTCTTCGCTGGTAAGCCGCACGCCGTCGTGGAACCGGGATTCGATTTCCCAGGCCTTGAGCTGCGCGTCGATACTCTTGCGCGTCCCAGGCACGATAATGATGCGGATACCCGCCTTGTGCAACAGGGCAATATCTCGCATGAGCACCGGAAACAAGGGGTGGTCCATCAGGCTATCGTCAATCTTCAAGATGAAGAGCTGGCCTTTGAACCGTTCCATGTAACCGAAGACTTCCCGGATGAATCCGGCGACTTCGAAGTGCTGGGAGTTGAAATCAGACGCAGACTTGTTCATGGTTGCAACCATAAATTAATTTTTGGTGGCGGGTTTCGCCGCAGGGTCTGCCGGTGCAGCCGCCGAATCCGCCGGAGCACTGGCCGCAGGCTGCGGTTCCGGATTTTCAGCATAGACCTTCAAAAGTTGTACTTCGAACACGAGGAGCGAGTTCGCCGGAATTGACGGAGGAACGCCTTCCTCGCCATAGGCGAGTGCGCTCGGAATCCAGGCCTTCACCTTCATGCCTTCGTGCATAACCATAAGGAGGTCCTGCCAGCCTTCGATAACGGCGCTAACAGGGAATTCCAAGGGTTCGCCACGTTTGAAACTATTGTCGAATTCCGTCCCGTCAAGCAGGGCACCCACGTAATGCACCTGGACCTTGTCCGATGCCTTGGGAGTAAGCCCCTGACCGCTCATAATAACCTTGTACTGGACTCCCTTCGGGGTCGTCTTCACTGTAGAATCCAAAATATTCTTCGCCAGGAACTGGGCTTGTTCGTCAAGATTCTTCTTGGCCGCAGCCTTTTCCTCGGCATCCCTCTTCTGCTGCATGCGCAAAAGCAGGTCCTGGAGAGCCGCCTCAGCCGCAGAATCGCTCATCAGGGGCGTTTTTGTCGAATCCATCTGGTCGTCAATGGCTTTTTTGACCAAATCTATCCGCAACGGGACACTCACATTGGCAATTGCCCGGCCCAAATCCCTCCCGAGGGCATAGCTGAACCGGTCCTGATCGGTAATCAGGGTGTCGAGGCGAGCAGGAGCCTGCACCGCAGTGGAATCAGCTGCTGCGGGTTCGACAGCCGGTTTCTGGGAGCCGCCGCAGGCAAAAAGACCTGCACAAACGGCAAGAGCGGAAGACTTGCATATTATATTCATTTTTCCCTCAAACATGGTTAGAATCGCCCAAATTTCACACTATAAATGTAGGATATTATATGATATCCGTCACAATACACCCCCGATAAAAGATAAAAAAATGATACCAAATGCATTTTTTTGAAAAAAAACGGCAATTCCGTGAGTTAAAACACGTAAAAAGCACAAACGTAAATAAAATTCAACAAACCCCTTTGATTTTTGTAACTTTTTTCTATCTTTAATAGTGGATTGGGTTTTTTAAAGGAAAAAACCATGTACAACAATTTTGCACACATCATCGAAAATGCGACAAGCCAGAAGCGTTTGTTCGATTCCTCGATTGAAAGCGTGAAAGACCTGTTGGACCAATCCGTCCAGGGCTCAATCGAGAATCCTGAAAACATTCACAAGGTGGAATTCGCCCGCACCGGGTTCCGCACTGGGTGGCTCCGTGGTTCCCTTTCTTACCCGTGGGTCGTTGTTTGCATCATTGTCCCCGCAGTGCTTGATACCCTGATCTAACCGATAGGTTGGGTCGGCCTGTCAACACGGCGAAAGCGTTTCACCTTTATTAGCCCCTTTGGGGGCTTTTTTTTATTCCCAGAATATCTATCTTTGTTTCCGAAAAACGGGCAGACGCCCCAAACGGAGACCTTATGGCAGCACTCATCCTCGACGGCAAGGCCCTCGCCAAGACCACTGAAGAAGAACTCAGCGCCCGCGTGGCAAAACTCAAGGAAAAGACGGGCAAGACCCCCATCCTTGCGACCATCCTGGTGGGCGACGACCCAGCCAGTGCCACCTACGTCAAGATGAAGGGCAACGCCTGCGCCCGAGTGGGCATGGAAAGCATCCGCGTGGTGCTCCCCAAGAACACCACCACCGAAGAACTGCTGAACAAAATCCAGGAATTGAACGACAACCGCGACGTGCACGGCATTCTGCTGCAGCACCCGGTTCCGCGCCACATCGACGAACGCGCCGCTTTCGAAGCCATCGACGCCCGCAAGGACGTGGACGGCGTGACCTGCCTGGGCTTTGGCCGCATGGCGATGGGCGAACCCGCCTACGGATGCGCGACTCCCGCCGGAATCATGCGCCTGTTGAAGGCCTACAACATTCCGCTCGCAGGCAAGCATGCCGTAGTCGTTGGCCGTAGCGCCATCCTCGGCAAGCCGATGGCCATGATGCTTTTGAATGCCGACTGCACCGTGACCATCTGCCACAGCAAGACGCAGAACCTCCCCGAATTCGTGAAGCAGGCCGACATCCTCGTGGGTGCGGTCGGCAAACCCGAGTTCATCAAGAAGGAATGGATCAAGCAGGGCGCGGTCGTCGTGGACGCCGGTTACCATCCGGGTGGAGTCGGCGATATCGAGAAGGGACTCGACGACGTGGCAAGCGCCTATACCCCGGTTCCGGGCGGCGTGGGCCCCATGACCATCAACACGCTCATCTACCAGAGCGTGGAAAGTGGTGAAAAGTATTTGGGATAGGCTCGAGGCGCGAGCAATGAGCGGTGAGCAGTGAGGCAAGGGTCTCACACCTCATAGCCCCTAGATCCTAATCTCTAGATTCTCTGACGGAGATTGCTTCAGGGCTTCGCCCCTCGCAATGACAAACCTGCTGCCTCCCAACCACTAATCACTGCTTACTGTCTACTTCCTACTTACCCTTTCCTCTTATACCCGCTCAGGCCGAGCAGAATCAGGGCCGGGGTGTAGAAATACCACACAAAGTTATTTGCGACCGTAGCGACAATTTCTTGGACGCTATGGTCATCGCCCGTAGCCAGCGAAAGGCCGACGCAAGCGTCGCAGCAGAAGAACAGAATCATGCCACGCTTGATATTCCTGGCGTTCTTCTCGGGGAAATACCCCTTCTTGGGCACCTTGCAAGCGACAATCAGCGAGCAGATGAGGAAGGCGCCGTAAGTGGCGACAATCGGCACCGTCGGGCCCTCGAAAATGCGGAACAGGTGCAGCGCATTCGCAATGAACATCACCCCGAACGGGATGCACAGAATCCACGGAGAACTGTTGTCCGTATCGCTCATGCGCGTATGGCGGTAAATGAACAAGGCCTGCACCACCATGAAGAAGCAGATGCCGAGCAACGTGTAGTCGCTGCGGTGGTCCAAAAAATGGGAATAGTTGTGCAGAATCTTGAGGCAGAAGTCTGCGCACAAGGCCATCGCGAAGCCGGCCTGTAGAAAGTTGCGGTCGCGTCTGCACAGGCAGTTTCCACCAATGAAGAACACGATGACCGTCATGATGCCGGTAACCGCGAACTTGGCGATATTCTGGTAGTTGCTGCTTTCGACGAGGCATTGCTCGACGGCGCCGCAGCGGTAAAACACGAGCCAGTCCATCACGAAGAACGTGATCATGAGGACACTGACGAGAATTAAAAGCAAAGTAATGAGAGTTTTCTTGTTCATGCAATTTAATATAAGCAATCTATCTCAAATTCGCAACAAGAAAACTTTTTAATATCGAACAATTCCTTCGAACAAACGCATGCCCGACCTGTCGAGAATCTGGACGACATAGTGCCCGCGTGGCTGGGCAGGGCCCATTTGGACAATCCCGTCCCCGACAAATTCAGCCGTTTTCACAGGAATCCCCTGCATGTCGTACATACGGAACACAGTCCATCCGCCGTTTGTGCCCGTCACCCGAATCCCGTCCCCTAGCCTGTAGGCTCGGACAGAGGACGCAAGCCGCATATTTTTGAAGGATGTCGTCGACGTATCCTTAGGAGGCAATGTATCCTCGGGCGGTTTTTCGACATAGGGATGATCCGGGTCGTCCACCACGACCTTGACTTTCAATTCCGTCTCGCAGCCCGACGGATTTACGTACTTGCCCGTGTAGATTCCGCTCTTGGTTCCGTCCATGTTCTTGAAGCGGGCCTCGCGGCCCAGGTAATAGTAGTCATTCGGGCCGGTCCAGCTCCAGCGACCGCCCTCGTACGGATGCGGGCCGATGACCAGGGAATCGCCCTTCTTGAGCGAGACTTCCGTCGCCTCGTCCCAGTCACCATTGTGGATCTTCACGTAAGAGATGACCGAAGACGGAGTGCAATCCGTCCCTTCCACATCCGCGACAACCATCGTCGTGACGGTATTCGACTTCGCCGTCATCGCAAGCGAAGTACCGCTGATGGCGATATCGTCAGCCGGCTTGAGACTGCCCGGCAGCTCGAAGCGCACGACCTTCGCCGTCGTTCCCAACTTCTTGAACTTGCTCAAGTCAAAGTTGTACTTCACGTCGCTGCTGCCGCTGTTCCGCACGACGATGACCAGCGCCCCGTCGGGGCGCAGGGCGGCAACCGTGTTGCCGTTGTCGCTATCGA
>JAEEGG010002868.1_pt1 | contig 43977 bp, 46 predicted proteins | sample 9134161 | NCBI WGS metagenome assembly JAEEGG01 (sample SAMN16246543, study PRJNA631951) | gut metagenome | biome: gut microbiome; feature: rumen; material: CR-attached | host: Bos | place: Iran: Karaj | collected 2018-10 | reverse complement strand
TTCGCCTGTTTGGTATCATGCCTGAATATGAAGATATGCCGTTGTCTGCTATCATTGGTTATGTCGATGTGACGGGCTTTGACTCGGACAACAATAATGATTCTCCCTGGGCAGGTGCTAACAGTACGCACTGGCATCTGGAGAATGCATACTTGTTTGATGAACCTATTATGGATGTAAAAGGTAAGTTGGGCCTGTTCGACTATCCTCTCGACGAGGACAATCTGCCTCCAGCACATAAGGTTGTACAGAACTTCCCTGTTTTGGATGGAGAATGCTTGACCGTTCATGTTGGCGACCGGGCTTGGAAGATTCTTGAGGAGGATGATTCTACCTTCTGTATAGACATTAATGATCCATATACAATTGGAATTATCTGCAAGGATGATTCCTTTGAACTGAAACCTGTCAAGGAACTACGGATTATTCATGCAAACAAGGAAACCAAACAGAATGACGTGATGGTTCGCAAGGTGACAAATTGCGGATGGGACACGTTTAGGGACGAGAATGGCAACGATGCAAAGTACCAGAACGAGGAAGACGGTACTGAAATTCCCTGGATGTATGCTATCTATGAACTTGAAAAGTAAAAGGAAGACATTATGAGAGTGGCTATAAGATGTATCTATCAAAAGGCTGTAACACCATCATGTGATATTGTCTACATGGACAAAGAAACATGGGATCGCTTTCGATTCGAAATCCACAACCGAAGGCAGATTGCGCTCAAACTTTTAGGTAAGGAGCAAATGGATACCTATATCAAAGAAATCGTATGGATTCCGTTGGATAATCAAGACAAGTTGCTTATTGCTCCAGGCTGCGATCCAATGCCTGATAACAAATAAAATATAAACGTGTTGCATATGGAAACCTTCTGCATTATTACATTCATTGTTCTGGTTATTATTGCTGTTGCCAAAGGAACAAATAAGCTTTTAGGGCCTATCGGCTGTCTGGTTATAGTAATCATCTTTGTAGTCATGACATGTGAATATGACAAGGAAACAAGAGAAGAATACAACATCAGTGACGAAGAAGAATCCAAAAGGAAAATGGATGAAGCTGTAGAAGAGATACGCAAAACAAAACAGATGTATATAGACTCTGGTTGGGTAAAGCCGCCAAAGATGTAAGTTAAACCAAATATCAAAAGAATATGTACTCAGATAATAGTATAGAAATTACCTACACGGTGTTCGGTTTCGACGAAGCTGGAGAGACATCGTTTGATATGGAGGTTTCTGACCACCTTTACAACAAGCTGCAAGATGCAGAAGATGAAGGAGAGATGCTCGATTCTGATTACATTTCCGAGGAAATGCCTGGTATTCACAGGAAGATACTAAAGGCCATACGTGAGAATATGGAGGAAGAAGGCATGAATCCAGATGATGGTATGATAGAGAAACGATATCCGTGGGGGGCACATTACAAGGAATACAGTTCAGATGCTTCGCACATGGAGATGTACAATATGGCAGAAGATGATGATATTGAGTACTCAGTAACGATATATTGATATGACAGACCAGAAAGAAGTAATATTGAAAGCGATTATCTATGAGATTGTTATCGCGGCAGGCGACGAAGGAACAAAGGCACTTCTGACAGCAGACAACTTGCTGGCAGACATGGCTGTTCCTGTGACGCAGTATGACTTTACCTATGCTGACAGATCAAAGTTGAAGAAACTATTTCTTGCTGTTGAACGTTTCTTGAAGTCATCAAAAATTACATCCTTGATGTCGGAGAGAGGATTATTGGCTTTGATAAAGATCTCTTGAAGGACGAAGTGGCTCTCGAGGAGTTTCTGAAGGCTCGTGCGAATATGGCTCAAGGTACGTATAACAGTTTCGCAGATAATCCTATGGCTGCTCAGGAAATGGCTATGGAGACACTTTTTGCCGATTTGAGAGAACTTGAGCCAGAAAAAGATGACTTCTTGACAGATGAAGAGGGCGATTATAAATCAGAATACAGAATCATCATTGCTGGATCAAGGAGTTTTGATGATTATGATTTGTTGTGTCGAGAGTGTGATGTTTTTATAGGGGGAAGTAAGGATTCCTTCAAAATTGTGATTTTAAGTGGTGGGGCTAAAGGGGCAGACCACCTAGGAGAGCGATATGCAGAAGAGAGAGGCTATGACATCGAGTGGCATGCAGCTCAGTGGAAGAAATATGGTCGCTCAGCGGGAATAAAGCGAAATGAAGAAATGGCCGAGCGAGCCCATTCTTTAATCGCTTTCTGGGACGGCTTGTCGCATGGAACAAAGAATATGATAGAAACGGCTAAAGAAGCAGGTTTGTATGTCAAGACGATAATGGTAAACCCAGGGACTACACTATGCTTTTCTGACTATGAGACAAGATACTTTCAAGTACAAGAAGATGGAAAAGACTATATCCTTATTCAGCGTAACAAGCTGGGAGATGATGACACATCAGTTCCTCTTCGCATTGATGGTGACAGTTCTTCTGATATGAAACCTGTATGCGAAGGGATTAACTGGAGTCTTGAAAGGTGTATTGGTGTTATGGAAACCAGGTTTTATTTCAATCGATTAATAGATGATGGTGATAGTAAGCCAGAGATGATAGAGGTAGAGCCACATTTTAAGAAAGTTGTAGATAAAGACCTTCCTCCAAACGTCATAAAAGTAAATAAATTAACTACCCCTGTTACTATCCTTCCTCCCTTACCAAATCCTACAGCGGAATTGGAAAAGATGGTGGGTTGTGATGAAATTAAGCGGAAAATCATGGATTTGAAATCCCTTACGGAGTATAATAAAGTCTGTTTCCAACATTCTCCGGAAGTGCCTGTTATGAAGATTTTCCTTCATTCGCTTTTCTATGGTAATCCTGGAACGGGCAAGACAACGATGTGCCGTCTATACGGCTCTCTTCTGAAAGATGCTGGGATTCTGAGCAAGGGGCATGTGGTCGTAGCAGACAGGTCTGTGTTTGTAGGTGACTGCTTCGGTGATACAGAAGCTATTCTGAACGAACTCTTAAACTATAGCCAAGGCGGGGTGCTGATGTTCGACGAAGCATATCTGCTGGAAGGTATTCATCCCAGTGATCCAAACCAAATGGTTTTGCCGTTGCTGTTATCTGCACTCGCCGACGATAATAACAAGGACTTGGCGGTAGTGCTCTGTGGCTATAAGGATAAGCTTGACAAAATGATAGACAAGAATCCAGGACTCTATTCACGCTTTATCAACCGTTTTGAATTCAAGGACTACTCGCTTGATGAGCTAACTGAGATTGGCAAACGTTATTTAATGACGTATGGGCATACATTCTCGGCAAGCGGATTGGAAAGGTTCCGAGAAGAGCTGTCTATAGCCATGACTGGCAACAGAACCACCTGGGCAAATGCACGCTCTGTTAAGAGTATGATTGATAATACCTATATACTGCGTGCCAAACGTTACGCCAGAGAAGGTAAATTTGAAAGAGAGATAATAGCAGAGGACATCTCGACTATTCCGGTTGACACGCGTCGTAGACTAGGATTTTGAGATTCAAAATTAAATGGATATGCTTTCAAAGTTAGAAGAATCTCAAAAATGGGTAGCTGCAGGAACACAGTCATGTATTAAGAAGGGTTATGGTCTCGACTTACTGACTGTCAACTGGGAGGCACGTGAGCAAAGATACGCTGAGCATGTTGATGATAAGAATTCTCTTATTGTCCATCATGTCCAGCCAATAGAATGGCCAATTGTTGTTGACCTTCATGATATTGCGATATATATCAAAGACTTGCCATCTGGATGCGCAGAGATTACCCGGAAGTCAATTCAAGAAGAGTCTGACCGATTAATCACGGTCGCTAAGGAGGAAGGGGATTATATTCCTTCTGACACTTGGGATTCATTTGGCTGCCGCACAAAGAAACAGAGTGGAGAAAGCATTGTTTTCTTTGACGAAAAGAAACAACGAGTCCTTAAAATGAAAGATCCCTTTGCCTACATGCCCCTCAAAAATGACAATCCTTATAATGTCCTATATGAGCATCATATTCATAACCATCTCTTTGGAGATGTTGGTTATCGTTTCCATGGTATAAGCCAGGATCCTGTAAGCGGTAGTGTGAGGCTTGTCTTTGAGCAGCCGTTCATAGACACTCTTGAAAGACCTACTAAATCAGAGATCAACGAGTGGTTTGAAGAGCGAGGTTTTCGACTTGCAGAGGACGGATATTATTATACCGACAGCTATGTGTCTTTCACTGATGTATGGGCCGACAACTGTCTGAAAGACACAGAGGGCAAACTTCGGTTTATCGACCCCATTATTAGGCTTGATAAATCGCCCAAAGAAATCATTGTTGGCGAAAAGAACTCATATAAAATGTGAAACATCATTTGCTTTGTCGAAATAGCTTTCGATTGATATACAGGAAGATTTCTTTCGTTTTTCTCGCTTAATTTCGATTTTCAAGTCTCGTTTTATCTGTTTGATGATGGTTTTCGTAAAAAAATAAACTAATGCGGTAAAATTTACGTATCTTTGCAAAAATTTTATGCGCATGCGTTATCAACATAACCTATATGAACGGGCCAGCTCGACACGGGGCGTCCATCTGCATATGGAACTGATCACCGTCGATATTTTCGTTGTCGTCGGTACCTCGCTGACAGTTGTAGATATTGTTAACAAGTCATAAATAATGGTTGGCACTTGTAATAAATGATTTATACATCTGCTCTTTAATGATAAGCTGGTATTATTAAACTGTTCCGCAAAAATAACAATATTTGAATTTCAATATGGATAAGATTAGATACACAACATTTTCGGAGTGTGGCGTTCGTCGTAATAATGAGGATTATTGCAAAGCAGTAGCCAATCCGGACGAAGAACGATACCTCTTTGTGGTGTGTGACGGAATGGGCGGCCACGCTATGGGCGAGGTAGCAAGTTATGTCGTTTGTACGACCATTTGCAATTATTGGCAACAGGCCTCGTTTGACGATGGTGTTGAGAATGTGTTGAAATGTGCTTTCAAGGAGGCTTCAAATGCGCTTGATACCAAAGCCAATGTACTCAATCACGTAGAGATGGGGACTACTATGGCTCTAGCTGCCATTTACGGGAATCATGTGGTGATAGCCCATGCAGGTGATAGCCGAGGTTATCTCCTCCGTTCAGGAGAAGGTGTAATCTATCAAACCCAAGATCATGTTAATCATAGTATCTTTGGTGATTTCATTGACAGGAGTTTCTTTTCATATCAGCGTGAAAGTGCAAAAGTAGATACGTATCAATTTGAGTTGAAACAGGGAGATAGGCTTTTTCTCTGTACAGATGGAATTTGTCAATATGTTAATCCTAGTATTCTCACAGAAAGGCTCATGGATGACAAGACTCCAGAGGATATTGTTGATGTTATCAAGTTCCTCTGTGAGAAGAATTCTCAGGATAATTATACGGGGATATTAGTGGTTAATGAATAATTATGCTTATGAATGTTGAACTGTCTTTTTTGATTGGGCCACTTTCAGGTGGTTTAATAGGATATTTTACTAATTGGCTTGCCATAAAAATGATGTTCAGGCCACATAAGGCAAAATTCTTTCTCGGTATAAAGATTCCGTTTACTCCAGGACTCATACCAAAAGAGAGAGGACGTATTGCAGAAGCTATAGGGAACTCTATTAGTGAAAATCTGATGAATAGGGAGGTCTTAGAGAAAAACCTTCTCTCTGATGATATGCTTTTCAAACTTGGAGAGGCATACGATACTTTTATTAGTAAGCAGAAAGTAAACACTGAAACGTTACGTTCTTTTCTCTGTCATTTCATAACAACTCAGGATCTAGACAAGATACAATCAGATGCAGGAATTGACCTTGCTGTACAGATTCATTCTCGTCTTGCAGATTCCAATCTTGGTAACATGTTGGCCCATGTTGCAGTAGAGCATGCAATTAGTAAGATGGAGAATAGCTTGTTTGGCGTTGCCTTCAACGCAGAACAATTCTTAATTCTCCTTCAAGAGCCTGCAGAGCATTTGTTATCAAAGCAAATAAATCAGATTATCAGCAATAATTCCGAAGTAATAATCACCAATCTTATTGGTCAGGAGTCTGACAAATTGCTCGACACTCAAGTATGCGAACTACTTAAGGGCCATGATGAGCAATTGACTCAACTTCGTCATATGCTGCTTGATGGTTACAAGCAGATTATATCGGTTCACCTGCCTAAGATTCTATCAACTATTGATATTAGTAGGATTATTCGAGAACGAATCAATGAGATGGACGTGGATGAGTCAGAGCGTATTATTCTGTCCGTGATGAATAAGGAACTTCGTGCTATTGTCTGGCTTGGGGCCATATTAGGGTGTATTATTGGAACAATAAATAGTCTTTTTTGATTATATTGGCTGCTTTGCTGCCAATTATGTGTATTTGTGTATTAGAAAGTGATAATTTTTGTTTCAAAATGTCACTTTTTTGCAAAAATTATCTTGTTTATAATTTTTTTTTCGTAACTTTACAGCCGATTTATACTGATAACTCTATACCGAGTGTCTAGTTGAGTCACTACATATTAAGAAAAAGATGTTACTATTAGATATAATAAATCGTTGTCGGGCCTTACACTTTAACTTGTGTGTAGTAAACCTATAACAAATATGTAACATTCTTGCAGGAGGCCGCAAGAGATATAACAGCCCCTAATGGGCGAAGAGTACCACTCTATATGGCGACTTTGAAGATATATACGGAAGACCTCCAAATAGCCAAGGCTCTCATCAAACATGATGAGAGGATAACAAGACAATTTTTTTATCGACAATGTTATCCTCTTTTTAAATCAATTTATGACAACTATTATACCGATTGTACGGCAGTTAAAGAATTTATTGATGAGATATATATTGTTGTTCTTGCTCCGAGCAAAATTACAGGAAAGTGTCAGATGCAGAACTTCAAAGGTGAAAGCTCTCTAATGTCTTGGATTAAGTCTGCATGTCTGTTCTATTGTTATAACAAATATAAGCGCAAAAAGAGTATTCCATATGTGGATCCTTTGCCAAATTCCAATGAAGATAAAATAGAAGACACTGATAGATATATCGATTTGGGAGGCTCTTCAGAAATAGACTTCGGCAATATGAATCGTGAAGATGTTGAAACTATACTCAACCTTATGCCCAATAAGCGATATAGTAAATTAATACGTTTGCGCTATTTGGAGTTAAAGACTAACGAAGAAACTGCTGAAGAATTAGAAATGAATATGGATAATTATTATAACGTACATAAACGTGCTAAGTCCCAATATGAGCGTGTTTGCAGAAAGGAGGACTATTATGGATAGGAATTTTGTACCCCCTGTAAGCATTGAGAAGTTTGCTGCTTATTTAGATGGTAATCTAAGTGAGGAAGAAATGGATAGTATTGATGCATTGGTGTCATCAAATCCTGACATGGAAGAATTAGTTTCCATTTCTGATGAAATTGATGAAGATGTCCAAATGTATCTGCAAGATGAATTTGCATACGAAGCCGATATGACCGCTTTGGAAGATAGCGATTTTGACATACCAAATCTTGATGCTAATATAACTCCTCAGATAGAGAATGATGATTTAAAGCAAAGGGATGTAGCTTGTGCGGCTGAGGAAACGAATGAAATTGATGATTTATCCGAATATGACAAGTATGATAAGAACGAAGAGGAATTGTTAGAGAACGATGAAAAGTCAGAACAACAAACAGAGAGCTCTACTGAGGTGATAAATGATGATAATTCTCAAGAATCTTCGGACTTTCTACTTGAAGATGATTTTTTTAATGGCTAGTGATAGATATTCTACTTTTGGCATATCTTAATAGGTAATTAACAAATTAAAAAAATAAAACATGTACGACTACGATTTTTTTGAATTCGATTCCAATGGTGACGGTTATCCTGATACCTATGTGGAAGTTTACGACACCAATGGTGACGGAAACTATGATACAATGAGTATGTTGTCAGATATGAATGGAGATGGTTATGCAGAAACTACCGTCGAAGCAGCCGACACAAACCATAGTGGTCAGTTTGATACCTTTATTGCTCAACAAGATGCCAATGGGGACGGAGTAATAGATGTTGTTCAAAAAGCCCATGATTATAACCAAGATGGTCAAATTGATAGTATTACCACACATACTGATACTAACAATGATGGCCAATTCGATAACGTCACCAAGGCCTATGACTCAACAGGAGATGGTCAGATTGATAAGATGGATGTTTATGTTGACGTAAATGGTACTGGTCATGCGGATTATCATGAAGCCTACAACTATGACCCTTCAACTGGGCAACTGGTTCCTGCTATGGCTACAGGTTTTGAAATTGGTGGTACCATGTATACTGAGTTGGAGAACTTCCAACCGAATGAAGATTATCCTGAAGGAATAAGTGGAGACCCAGTTGAAGCAATGACACATTGGGAATGTCAAGGTGATACCAATCGATGTGCCTTATATTCACAGAAGTTTGTAATTGAGGAATTGTCTCCTAATGGAGAGAAGATAGATATTGAGGAATTTGCCGATATTGCCAAGGAACATGGTTGGTTTACGGAAGATGGGGGTACAACTCTTTTCAACATGAACAATATGCTTGACTATTATGGGATTAATAACGAGATGGTTTTTCACCAATCAATTAGTGACATTGAAGAATGTTTAAATGAGGGAGGAAAAGTTATCGTTTCCATTGACTGCCATGAAATATGGTATGGAGAGGACAACAACATCTTTGCTCCTGAGAGTTCTTCCAACCATGCTGTTGAAGTGATAGGAGTTGACCGTACTGACCCAGAGCATCCAATGGTAATACTTAATGATTCGGGATCACCAAATGGTAAGGGTGAAATGGTTCCTCTAGAAGTTTTTGAAGGAGCATGGGAAGATGGCGATTGTCAGATGATAAAGTGCTACCCCAGTGAGTAAGATATATATTTGGCTTTAAAGTAATAATCAAAAGGTATGAATATTGAATTTTCAACAGAAGCTTTGATAAAGAAGCTTAAGACAAATGCGTTCATCTTGAATAGTAGTATGCCTATGGGGTATGTTCCGGGACTCCCTATCCTCTGTATATTAAATGGTAATCTGTGTATGAAGATTCCCTTTTTGAAATATAAAGTTACAGGTGAAATTGACAAGACTTTTGTTTACCCGACAAAATATGTTGCGACAGTAACGGTTCCAGAGGAACAAGTTGTTGCTTTTGAAGACCTGTCTCTAAAGGAGACCTTTGCAAAAGTCAGTTTCTCTGAGCCTATTGGTACATTCCGTCATGAAGCGGTAAAAGATTTGGACAAACCTGCCTATGACAATCTACGTTCAACTTTGTATGAAGAATATGATAAAATCGTAGAGAGCCTTCTAAACGGGAAAGATTATTCTTCCAATGATGAAACCAAGTTCAAGAGTCTTTTGAATACCGTACTTGAACCCTCCTTGCGTCCATTCTACAAAGCTATAGACAAAGATTTTGCAAACAAATATATTATAGAATAATATGAAATTGTCAAGTAATACAGATTTCTTTCAGAAGAAAGGAATAGAAATCCACGGACAATCACCAGATACTTCTATTCCCTTAGGAAAACAGGGGAAAGGTCACGTTGAAAGTAGACAAAGGAAGTCAAGTGCTGAAATGTCCGCATTAATCAAACAAACGATAGACGTCCTAGAAAAATGCGGATTCGGAAGAATGTCCGCAAGAATAGACCAAATTCAGAATGATTTGACCAGAGAACGTTTTGTCATCTCTGTTGTTGGAGAGTTCAAGCACGGAAAAAGCACTTTTCTGAACCGTCTTTTGAAGGATGCAGCTATGCTACCTGTTGCCGATTTACCGACAACGGCCATACTTACACGTATTAGATATGCCAAACAGCCGAAGATGGCTGTATTTGGTGAGACTGGCGAACGCAAGGCCATACTGGACATAAAAAAAGATTCATGGAATGGCTTAGTTGCCAACAATTTTGGAAAAGAACAACCCAAAGGCAGCGTCATCGTTGGTATACCCGATGCTTGGATTGGAAAGCATAATATAGAATTTGTTGACTGCCCAGGAGCGGGAGATTTGTCGGAGGAGAGAGCGAAAGTTATTGGCGATGTACTGAACCGAACAGACGGTGCTATCATTGCGCTGAATGCAACAGCAGCTTTGAGTAAAAGCGAAAAACTGTTCATCCAGAATCGAATTCTTGCCCGCAAGACGCCGTTTACTCTTATCATAGTCAACAAACTGGATTTGGTAAAGAAAGATGAACGCAATAAAATCATCAAGTATATAAAAGACGTCCTTGCTCTTAATAAGATGGATATTCCTGTATATATTCCATATAATATTGAGATGCCTGATGCTACCTATGAGAGTATTATTGGTATGGACAAAGTCATGGCTGCTATTGTAGGATGGATTCATACACCAGAAAGACAGCAATTGATTGAGGATTGGACAAAGGTGCGTATTTCAGAGATTGTTAACACGGCTATTGAGACTTTGTCAGAGCAGGAGAAGTTATTGAAGTTGGATGACAAAAAGCGTTTGGAGGTTATTGAATCAAAGAAGCAGGCACTTAGTAAATTAGAATTGGAATGGAATGATTTAGCTTTAAAGCTTCAATCCAAATCGAATGACTGCTATACACGCTTTTTGGAGAAGGTCGAAGAGTATTCCTTTGATGTTATCGAAAGATTACAATATGAGGTCTCACATGCTGGAAGTCCTGAGAAATGGTGGAAAGAAGACTATCCATATCGTTTAAAAGTAGAACTGGCAAATATGTCAGTAGGTCTCGAAAACGTAATATCGAGGCTTGTCTCCAATGATGCTAAATGGTTCAATGATATATTGAATCAAAAATTCCGCTCTGTCATTCAGGTTGGCAGCATTTATATAACAGATAAAGACGAATATAAAGGCCAGAAATCTCAACGTGTCCTTGAATTTGAGAATTTGAGCAAAAAGCAAAATTATGCACGGATTTGTACCGTTGTCTTAAGTTTGGCTTTAGCTCCAGCATTTGGTCTTTTGGCGACAATGGGTGTAGGTACAGCAGGAACACTCATCACATCGTCTGTATTCAAAAAGAAAATAGAAGAGCAACGCACTGTCGTGAAAGAAACCATTGCTAAAGATGTTCCTGCTATTGTTATACAAGCTACTTCAAATAGCGAACATCGTATTCAAAAATTGTATGACGAGATGCTTGAAGACTCAGACAAGAAGAAGCAAGCATGGTTGGAAGCACAGTCAATCGCTATTGAGAATTCAAATCCATCGCAAGTAAATCAACAGCTTGCGAGCATTGCAGCAAACAAAGCAAAACTGAGTGAGTTAATTAGCAAGTTATAATTTCATTTAACAAACACAACTATTATGGCACTTGATCAAGAAAAATTGAAGCCCTTCCGCGTTATGAGGGAACGACTTGGGGGAATGTTGTCCGATGCATCAGATGTGATTAACGACTTAAATATGTCTTCTGCAAGTGAGAATTTGGACAAATTAGGCAAGAAGGTTAATAACGATACTTTTAAGATTCAAGTAATCGGGACTTTTAAGAATGGTAAATCAACATTTATCAATTCTTTGTTAGGAGAGGCTGTATTACCTGCATATGCGTTACCATGCACAGCTGTAATCAATGAAGTAAAATACGGTGAAAAGAAAGAAGCAATTCTCTATTTTCGTAATCCATTACCAGAAAAATTACCCAATAGCATCTCACAAAAAGCTTTAGCACATATGCAAAAGCATAATATGAAAGAAGTGCCTCCTCTTCACATTGACTATAGTGAACTTGAAGATTACGTAGTCATTCCAATGGGAGAAGATCCTAAAGAGATGCTACTTGAAAGTCCTTATGAAAAGGTTGAACTTTTCTGGCCTCTTGAAATGCTGAAAGAAGGCGTGGAGATTATAGATTCTCCAGGCTTGGAAGAGGATGATACTCGTACGCGTGTGACGATGAATTATTTGTCGAAGGCAGATGCAATTTTATTTGTGTTGGTTGCTGATAGGCTTTGTAGTCAAGCCGAGATGAGTTTTATAGAAAATAATTTGTATGAATTTGGATTTACAGATCCATTCTTTATAGTGAATCGATTTGATTTGATTCCAGACAATCAAAAAGATGGAATTGTTCGGTTTGCAAAAAACAAATTGAGCGGATTCTCAACAAATGATATTTTCTTTGTTTCTGCTCAGCAGGCCCTTGACGGGGAAGTGCAAGGGAACTCTGTTTTATATGAAAAATCACAAATGGGCGTTTTCACCGAGAGACTTTCTGAATTCCTGACAAACGATAAGGGCAAGATTAAGCTTTCTCAACCTTCTCGTGAATTAAAGAGAATCTTGAATAACGAAGCTCTGTATAAGGTTATACCTAGCCAGAGAGCTATGCTTGACAGTTCTTTGGATGAGGTTAGGGCACGTTATGAGACTGCCAAGCCTCAGTTGGAGATGTTAAAGAGTAAGAAGCAACAAATCATTGCAAAGTTGCAGTTGAGAATCGAGCAGAGCAAAGCTGAATTCAAACGAGCTACATATAGAAATACTGTTACTGTTGCAGAAATGATTCCTGGCTGGATTAGAGAATATACACCAGAGAGGAAATTAGGTCTTGTTCCAAATAGAAAAAAGATTGCTGCTGTTGTTACAGAAATATCTGAGCATATAAATGGGAAAATCGAAGAGCAGCAAAAGATATGGAAGAACGATGTGATGCTTCCCCTTGTTAAGGAACGTGCCGACTATATATTTGATTCCACGGAACAAGATTTAACAAAACTATACTCAGAAATAGATGCAATTGTAATACAAATGTCTGGTAACGAAGATGTGGCTCCCGAACCTGTACCACTTTGGCAGCGTATCGCAGGTGCAGCTGCGGGGGCTTTGTTGTTATTGCCAGATCTGGCTATTGCCGGTGGTCTCAATGGTTTGACAAAAGAGTTAGCTAAAAATGTGGCGATTGTTATCGGCACAGAGGTACTTTTGGGTCTTTTCATTGGATTTACAAATCCCTTTGTCCTAGTTGGTGGTATTGTTGCCGCTATTTTGGGTGGACACTTTACATCTGACGCTGCTCTGAAAAAGATAAAAAGTATGCTAGGTGATGCCATTGTGGCCAAAGTAAGTGAAAATGCAGATGAAGGAGCAACGAAAACATCAGAAACTATCGCTTCTATACTTATTGATATTGCCAATGACATTTCTTCTGCAGTCGACAACGAAATTGCTCAGACAGAACAATTGGTAACGAGTATTATTGATGAAATGCAGAGAGGTCAAGCAAACATTGATGCCCGCAAACAAGTAATCAACTCCTGCGAGACTAAGATAAAGGCTCTGAGCACTGCATTGGACGCATTTATATTTGAATTGATAGAACAAAAGTAGTGAAGTGAATTATGATAACGGTAAGTTGTACTTACCGTTATCACACCAATGAATCGTAATTCAGATACATTGTTTTATTATGAAAGAAAGCAATTTCTTCTCGTGGAAGAATATCAGTGAAATGGCTGATATAGATTCGCATATTGTTTTTGCATCTACATTGATGGGCAAATATGATTGGGAAAAGGCAACAAAACAAAATTTAGAGAAGCAACTTGCTACAATTGTAGAGAAACAAAGCGACAAAAAACTTAATATAAGTGTTATAGGTGAATTCTCTACTGGTAAGAGTTCTTTTATAAATGCGCTTGTAGGATACGAATTGTTAGCTGTTAATGTGATACAAGGAACAACTGTTGCAATAACAATCATTGAGTATTCAGAGGACTTTACAATTACACTCACTGATTTCTCAGGAAATTCATCAAAGAAGAATTACAAATCTATAGATTCGCTTCGTCAACAACTCCATGTCTACACAACTGATGTCGCCTATGCTAGAAAGATTTGCTATGTCACTGTAACATTACCATCAGGCATTCTAAAGAATGGTTATCGAATAATTGATACTCCGGGTACCAATTCTTTGGAGTTATGGCACGAAGATATTACTCGCCGTGCTATCAGGGAATTGTCAGATTTGTCTATAATTCTAACAGATGCCACTCAGCCAATGCCAACAACACTTGTATCATTTGTAGATGACACACTTAGTGATGCTGTTAAAAATTGTGCTTTTGTGGCTAACAAAATAGATCGAATAAGAGAAAAAGAACGAAAAGGTATAGTACAATTTATTAGCAAGAAGATTTGTCAGAATTATGACATAGAAGAGCCAATGGTGCTCCCATTTTCCTCCGTAGCCTTGACAAATAGCTTTGCTAGAGAGATTGTAGATATAGACAGCGAGAGTTTCTTGTTGACAACAAACAGTTTAGAGCAGTTGTTAGCATATACCGCAAGGCAAAGAATGAAAGCTCAGGCGCGAAAGATACTTCACTTAATCGATGATATCTATTCAACCTTGGATAGTAACATGAAGAAGATTGCTGCCCAATACCAACAAGAACTGCAATTGATTGAACGCTCTAAACAGATTGATCTTAAGCCTTTTATTTCAGGCCAGATTACCGCTCGCCAGAAGGATTTTTTGTCTGGAGCGAGAGATCATAAGTATAAAGTTGAATCTGTTTGCGATTCTTTAGTATCTAAGGCAAAAAAGAGTATCGATACAAAAATTGAGAATTGTGCAACCTTGGATGAGTTGTCCAATTATATCAAAGGCGGATTGTCTGATGATATTAAAAATGAGGGACTATCTATTTTAAAGGGAACGGAAAAACATTTTCGTGAGATAAGAAAGCTATTTAACAAGGAGTTAAAGAGATTTCAAAAGGATTTTGAGAAAGAATTTGAAAAACTGAAAATTCTTTCAGTTAAATTCAATGTAAAGCCTAAAGATGTAGCCATTAGACATTCTGCGCATTCTGCAAATATCGGTCCAGTTACCACACTTATTAAAGAAGAACTCTCAAAAGAAAATTGGGCTTTTGGCGGTGGGGCTGCTGCTGGAGCAGCAATTGGCACGGCAATAGCACCAGGAGTTGGTACAATTTTCGGAGCTGTTATAGGTTTTTTTGCTGGCGCAGCAGCGGCTCCGGATAGGTCAGAAGTAAAACGAAAGATTAAGTCAAAATTGTCAACACCATTACGCTCTTACTATAGATCGATCGCAAGTGACTGCATGACCAACTATAACAACTATTTAGATGATGTTAGTATGTATCTGGAATTAGAAATAAATAGATACTATTCCACTTATGATTCCACAGTAAAGCAAAGAATTAAAGAGTGGAATTCACAACATCGAAAAGCAAAAGAGCGGATTCAGAAAATCGAGAACGAAATTGATGGAATTAAAAATAGACAACATTCGATAAAAAGTATAATATCAAAGTTATAAAAATTATGAATACAACAGAAAAAGAAAAATTTGAGTCCCTGTGGACTAATTTCATTGCCCTTGTCAAAGGGAAGTTAATTAGTACGGCTGCTAAACAAAAATTATCGACCCCATTAGCCAACTTAATTCTATCAGATGCGGCATCATCTTGGAATTCCGATTATGAGATAAATGGTAAGTGGTTGAGTAACTTAAAGGGAACTGACAACAAAAAAGCAGAATTAGTGTGTGAAGTGCTCCTAAATGATATGCATTTCGATGAAATCGATATAAAAGAAGAATTACCCACATATTATAACTACGTCATTCCTGCAGTGGGAGCATTTGCTGGTTGTGCGATTAGCATTTATCTAGGCTATGGAAAAATAGTTCAAGCTGCATCCACTATTATTCCAGCAGTTTTACTTTATCCTGCAGTTAACACGTTTAGAAATAAAATGAAAGAAACAAATAAGGATTATTGTATTGAAAGTTACATCGCACAATTAGAGAAATATAAAAATAGCATTTTATCGATTCTTAGTTAGTGTTGTATCATCCAACAACCAGTTTTGGAGCGAAGCACAAAGAAGAATATGGATTACGCCAAGATACTTAGTGTGATAAATACAGCTATTTCTTCTTCTTTCTTGTCGGAGGAGAAGCAAGGAATATTGTCCAAACAACTGAATAAGATAAAAAAAAGAATTAGCGATAATAAGATATATCTTGGGATCGTGGGCGAATTCTCGACAGGAAAATCAACTTTGATTAATTCCTTGATTGGTGAAGATTTTTTAGTTATGAATGCACTCCAAGGTACTACAACGACAATAACAAAGTTAGAGTACGGGAGAAAGATAGGGCTAAAGATAGAGTTATCTTCTGGAAAAGTGCTTAAGTATGATCGCGATAAGACTGAAATATTAAAGTTGTATAAGCCAGATATTTATGAGCATATGTCAATTTTTGAAAAAATGAAAATTCAGGCCTTGGATATGCTCCATTCCAACAATTCTGACAAATATCTGTTAGAAATATTTGATAACATAACAACATCTGATGAAATATCAAAGACTTTAAATGAAGTTACCGTTTATTATCCTTCAGAACTTCTAAATAATGGTATCGTTATAGTTGACACTCCTGGCACTGATTCACTTACTCCATCACACGCGGAAATTACTCGTCGCGCTATTAAGGAGATTTGTGATATAGCTCTTGTTATTATTCCAGCCACCCAGCCACTGTCACAGAGTTTGATTGACTATATAGATGACAATTTAGGAGATGTCGCAGACAAGTGTATCTATTTTATCACAAAAATTGAATTAATTCGTCGGTCAATCGAGCGTACGCATATGCAAAAGGGGGTTGTTCAAAGAATAATGACCTACCTCAATGTGGAAAATCCACATGTCTTTTTTGCACCTTCTTTACTATCTTTGGAAGAGAAATGTGTCATTGAGAAAACAGGAAGAACTGAACATTTGAGCGAAGATGAACGGCATGAACTATGTTCTCAATTCGAATCTGACATAAACAGTATTTTGGCTAAGATTCATAAAGAAAGAGAACTGGCGATCAATGATAAAATTCAAAGACTTACTTCATCTTTAAGAGATGAACTTCAAACAGAGATTTCTGCTAGAAATATTGAATTGAAGGAAGAACTTGATGATACTCAAATGAGGAGAGTAAAACCATTAAAGGAATTTATGACAGAGTTCTATTCTACTCATGGGGTTTATTCGTATTCATACATAGAGTCCGTCATTTGTAATGCTATATCAAGCAATCAAAATCAATTTAAGAGATATGTTTTTGAAGAGATTGATGGCTGTTCCACAAAAGATGATACACAAGCTACTATGGAACGTAATTCTGTAGTATCTAAAGGTGAGACTAGTTTCAACAATTGCTATAAGTCATTTACAGATATTTTGTCAAAGACACATTCGTCTTATACAGAGAACTTCAATGAATTTAAAGCTTTATTTACACAAGTGTTTTCGATTGATGCCATTGACTTCAATTACACGATTCTTAATAAACTTGATTGGCAAAGGAAATATAAATTTAACTATAATAAATCTGGTTTAACAACATTTAAGCCTTTCAGGATGTTTAAATCATTGTCGTCAGTAAAGGAGGAAATGAAAAAAGATGTCGGCCCAAAGATAGAAAAAGAGTTTGCAAAGATGGAGAAAGACTATATTTTCCATTTAAAAAAATCTTATGCAGATATTGCTCGACAAATGGAGAGAATGAAACAAATCTACATTGATAAATATGAAATAATAATAGCTAAACGAATTAAAGAGAGTAACGAAACAGAAATTTTATTATCTACTCAGCTAAAACAATTAGAAAAGAATTTAGAGCAACTTGACGCATTAGAATTGTGAATTGTATAGTACATCGGTACATCGGAAAACCAATCACAAGGACATATTCATTTGGGGTTGAAGGTATATTGACCTTTATTTATATGTTCCATTCTTTATCCGTTATATAATTCTCAAAGTGAGATTTGTTGCTTTTGCGGATTATTATAAAGGAAAACAATAATTATTATACATTTACTGATAGATGTTAATATAATCTTTGCTCTATGTTGAAAACAAATACAACATAGTTATGAGATTATTATTTCTGTTATTTTCAATGTTAATTTCCATACCATTAATAGCTCAAGATAGTTACTATATGGAAAAGGCGAAGGGCTATATGCGTGATGCGGAGTATTATGCAAAAAAAGCCGAAAGCTATGATAACGAGGCAGAATACTACACAAAGAAGGCTCAAGGCCATATGCGTGAAGCAGAGTATTATTCTCGCAATCAGAAGTTTGACAAAGCAAGCACATACACGAGATGGGCTAATGATGCATCAGAAAAAGCAAGATTAAAGATGAAATGGGCCAATGAAGCACGTGAAAAAGCCAGATTACGAATGCGTTGGGCAAAAGAAGCAATGGATAAGGCAAAAAGGTAAACAAAATAGAAATGTTAAATTATGAGCAGAACAAGTATTATCAATTATGATGTTCTTTGGGACAAAATCAGTAATTATGCCCGGAAGGCAGGTAAGGTAAGTACAAGACCCGTTTTGTTGCTTTATTATGTGTTGCGATCAAAAGATACGCCTAGCAGCGACAAGATGTTGATTATCTCAACGTTGTCGTATTTGGTGCTGCCAATAGATCTTTTAGATGCGAAACGCTTGCCGTTTATTGGATGGCTCGACGAAATTGCCTCTTGTTCCGTCACGTATAATCGTGTTTGTAAGAACATTACGCCAGATATGGAAGCAAAGGTGGATGCTATTCTTGACAAATGGTTTCCAGAGTACACTATGTATGAGTTAATTGAAGATTGATATATGGCAAAAAGTATTGTATTCCTGACAGGAAAGAGCATTGCGAGCAATGTAAATGAATGCATCCACCTCTACAGGAGGATTGTAAGCTTCAATAAGAGTGCTGATGTGGCCGTTATAACACAAAGTTCCGAGATGCATCCAGAACAAGCGGGCTGCAAATTGGTTATTCATCTTGATTCCCTGGGAGTAAATCAGACAAAGGCATTAAGTGTCGCTAAGCAGGCTGATATGTTTGTGGTGGTGGGTATGGCGCCAAACTCAAATCCGTCAGCAGTATTATTGGGAGCAACACGACCAGATTGCAATATCGCTATCATCAATAAAGGAAGTTTGGATTTGCCGAATGAGGTTCGTCGTGAACATGTGTTGAGAATGCGGGATATGAGCATCGGCACAGGGTTGCTGTTTTTGTCTATGTATCGCTGGATGATGGATCTAATTGAAGAGTGAACAAATTGACAATGACTGCTTTATGTGATATTGGTGAAGGTTTAAGGAAAATGTGATATGATATTTTTAAGAATTATAATGTTATTTGCGGGTTTGTTGTTTGTTTGCCACGAAGCAAATGCTCAGCGACTTGACATCAAGAGCGTTCGGAAGAAGTCGAAAGCTTCTGATGTTGCAACTATTGTGTTCAAGTCAGACTTTGATAGCCTGACTATTATAGGCACGTCGGAAGACTCTGTCTATAAAAAGAAAGACTGTGACTACAATCGTGTATGGACTCAGTATGTGGATTTAAGATATGAGCGTGAACATGGTGACACTACGATTAACCGTCATTTTATACTACATACTCCTTATACTGAAGACCAAGTTATAGTAGTTCCGGGTGATGGAAGGAAACTGAGACAGTCGATTTATGAATATAAGGTACGTATGTTTGACTATTATCCACTGCGTGCAGCATGTGAGGTGGATTTGGTGAGATTGAAAGACTATTTCGGACTTCGACTAAATGCTGGCAAGAGGTTAAGTGGTTACTTGTCTGTCAAACTTGGTAACAACAAAAAAGGATTCAATGCTGACAAGCGTGCAGACGAGGTGGATATGAGTAAGGAAACATATATAGGTCGGATACGTAATTCGTATATGGCGGGACTGAAGTATGGCATTGTTAGTAGAGATTATCCTTTTTTTCTCTATTTGGGCGCGGGTTATGGCGATGATGGAACGCAACGCTCTAACGGAAAAAAGAAAGGTAAAGGGAGCATAGAGTATTACAACAATTATACTAGTGGATTTGAGAGTGAGATAGGTGCCAGTTTTATACTCTTTGATTTCCTATCCATTTCTATGGGTGCAGATGCTATCTTTGGTCATAGAGTGGCATTTGACATTAATTGTACTATCGGATTTGCTGTTGATCTGACTAAATAAAATGTATTGTCTTTTTGACGAAATTTGGGCTAAAACAAGAAAAAAATCATATCTTGTGTAAATTTTACACAAATTATTTGGAGATTTGAAATATAAGTCGTACTTTTGCGTAAAAATCACACAAGACATGATGAAAGAATGTAAAAGAATAGTTGTTATGGGTGGGAGTTTTAACCCACCAACACTGGCTCACTACAAGTTGATGAAGGCTGCCATTGATGTACTTGGAGCAGATATGGGTTTCTTTGTTCCAGTGAGTGATGCCTATCTGAAAAGGAAGATGCGTCACAGTCATCCTCCTGTTGTACTGTCACCAGAGTTGCGAGTCAAAATGCTGCAATCGATGTGTACTGATAGCCGCATGAGAGTGTGTGAGAAAGAAATCGGCACCATTGAACCAAGGACAGTGCCAACATTGATGGCACTACAGGAAGAATATCCTGAAGCTGAATTGTACTTTGTGATGGGTGCTGACAAACTAAAACTACTCACCCACCTTACAGAGAAACGGGATTTTCTGAAGGACTTCAGAGTTGTCCTCTATTCGAGAGAGGGTGGAGTGATATTTGATACGTTAAAGGGTGATGGGCTGCTTACTCCATATTTAGATCACATCGTGACCCTGCCCCAACCTGAAGGAACTGAAACAATTAGTTCGTCTTTAATAAGGAATCGGATGCTATCAGGCGAGAGCTGTCAGGACATGTTGTGGCCTGGTGTCTGGGAATTATTCAAGGAGTTTACTCCTGACGATTTCCCTGATGTGATTAATCAATTCAAGGGCGAGTATGACTTCTTGAATAATCGCTTCGGTTGTCGTTTTGTCTGGCAAGGACTACAGTATGGTAATGCAGAGGCGGCTTTTCAAGCCTCGAAATGTGAAGATGTATCAGGCCGTAAAGTTTACGTCAATTGTTCAGCAGATAAGGCTGCTTTAAAAGGGAAAGAACAAATTCCGTATTCAGGCTGGGAAGAAACTCGTCTTGACATCATGAAGTCTATTCTAAAGGCAAAGTTTGAGCAAAATCCAGCTCTAATGAAAAGGTTGGCAGATACAGGTTCACGTATTCTGATTAACGGGAATAACAAACAAGAAAACTATTGGGGTATTGACTTGTATAGTTGGCAAGGTGAGAATTATTTAGGTGAAATATTAATGAACATAAGAGATAAGGAGATACAAAGATGAAGTACAACATTGAAACAATTAAGCAAATTGTTCGTGAGAATCCCACAACGAAAATTATCTATTTCTGGGGTCACACGCCTAATCCAAAGAAGATAACAGCTGCATGCCTGAGCCAGTGGTACGATTGTTATTTTGAGGTGGAAGGAGTTCAATATCACACAACCGAACAGTTTATGATGGCCAGCAAGGCAAAGCTGTTTGGTGATAATGAAGTGTGCCAAGAAATCATGACAGCATATCATCCCCACGATTACAAGAAGTTGGGACGTAAAGTTCGTGGTTTTAACCCTGAGTTGTGGAATGCCAGGAAATATGACATTGTAGTGGAAGGAAATAAGGCCAAGTTCGGACAGAACGCCGACATCAGGGAATTCCTTCTTTCTACAGGAGATGCCATTTTGGTAGAAGCAAGCCCATACGACAAGATCTGGGGAATTGGCTTAGATAGAGAAGCTGCCTTGAAGGGTACTGTAGAGCAATGGCAGGGGGAGAACCTGTTGGGCTGTGCCTTGATGGAGGCTCGTAACTGGTTAAGGGATATGAAGTAATCGAGATAAGTCATGGATGCAAAGAAAGGATCATATACATACGAGTACCCACATCCGAGTGTCACGACAGACTGCGTAATATTCGGATTTGACGGGACAAAACTTATGGTGTTGCTCGTTGAACGAGGCATAGAACCATACAAGGGGCGTTGGGCATTCCCCGGAGGATTCCTGAAGATGGATGAATCTGCAGAGAAAGGAGCGTTGAGAGAATTAAAAGAGGAAACAGGCTTGGATGGAGCTTACATTAAGCAGTTCCATACATTTTCTGACCCCAATCGTGATCCACGTGAGCGGGTACTGACTGTTGCCTATTATGCTCTTGTGAGGATGCAGGATGTAAAAGGTGGTGATGATGCAGCCAGAGCTGAATGGTTTGCGTTGGACGAAGTTCCCTCATTGGCCTTCGACCACGACATGATTCTGCGGCTGGCACTGAAGGAACTACGCAAGCAGATTCACTTTGAGCCGATAGGGTTTGAGCTGCTGCCAGAGAAGTTTACCATCAAAGAACTACAGCTTCTCTATGAAGCCATCCTCGATGTGAAGTTTGACAGGCGCAACTTCTATAATAAGATGATGCATCTGGAAATCCTCACTCAGTTGGACGAAACAGTGTTTAACTCCCCTAAAAAGGAGGCATATCTCTTCAAGTTCAACCCAGAGAAATATGATGAGTTGAAGCAAAAAGGATTCAGATTAGAATTTTAACAATAACAACAATTAAAATATAGCATATGAGTAACATTATTCAGGCAATTAACAGAATCAGCAAAAAGATAAAGAACTCCTCTGGATATAGTTATCTTTATGAGTATTTTGACGAATTAGTACAAATGCTACAAGATGCAGAAATATTGAGTCCATCAGAATTGGCAAGTCTTCGAGGACTAATTCAGGACTATGCAGCAGAAAGCATTTATAACAACTATGCTTCTGCCAATTGGATGCGATACTCCGCCCGATGTTTCTATTGTGCCGATTTCCTTGTTCATTTTTTGGGTGACAAATCTCATCAAGAAGGAATGGAGAGCCTACTGAACTCCTATTTCAAGGATTTAGTCGATCATGGAGTTGCGCCTATCATATCGCAAGAAATACTTGACAAGTATATAGACAAGAACTCTGAGAATCCACGGGATTTGTATGAGACTCTTATCAAAAAGGCTAATGATGAGTGTGGTAAATGTCGATATTGGCAAGGTAATGATATTTCCCTTGCCCGAGCATACACGAAATCAGTTGATCGCCTCATAAGGCTTTATATTAAGAGATATGAGGATGTAACTGTATTGAAAGAATGGATTCCAATCCTCAATACTGTCCGACTGGCAGACTTCTGGTATGAATATCCTGATAGTGCAAATTACGACCATACAAGACCACATGAACGGCAGCTCATTGAGGAATGTTCAGACGAAATGCTTGAAATCCATTTGAGGTTAATCTCAGAATGGTATTGGCGAAATCCTCAGGAATTGATAAGTACATATTCCCAGAAAGAACTCATTGATATTCTCGAGGTTACTGATAACGATGAATTTGAGAAGATTCTTCGTCATGCGGTAACACTGCCCTTTAATGATAAAATAAAGAATGTTCTGGAACACTTTATAGAAGATGATGAAAGTCATATTGTAAATTTTGCTCGTGAATTGTTACACAATTACGTTAAATGACATAAACTATGTACAACAGAGATTATACACCCGAAAGAATAACGGAACTGAAGCCGAATGAGATTTTTGTATTCGGTAGTAACCTTGCTGGCTCACATGGCGGTGGAGCAGCACGCCTGGCTTACAATCGTTTTGGTGCAAAGTGGGGACAGGGTGTTGGCCTGCAAGGACAGAGTTATGCCATCCCCACCATGCAAGGCGGTGTGGAAACCATCGAGCCTTATGTTGAGAATTTTATCGACTTTGCATTCAGACATCGAGAGTACAGGTTTCTCGTCACTCGAATTGGATGCGGCATAGCTGGCTTTACCCCTTATGAGATTGCCCCACTTTTCTTAAAAGTAATAGACCTACCTAATGTAATATTGCCGAAGGATTTTGTGGAAGTGATGCATCGTCACCCACGTGTGGCAGGTCGCCCTGTCCACACATGGGACTCAGAAAGAGATTTCCTAAAAGACTATCGCGTCTTGATGGAAAGAGTTAATAGAGGTAACCATGATGCGTATTATAAAATAAAGGAATTGCGTACTATTGAGTTTCGCAACACTGTGGAAATAGTGAATCATGGTTATTATATAACAGAAAACGATGCAAGATACACTTTCCCTGACGATTCGGAAATGATGCGTAGGACAGTGTTCTATAAAAATGACTTTCATCTGTCAGATACAGAACGATGTACTAATCCGACAATTATAGAGGTTCAAAACATCGATTGTCTATACGCTGGGGTACAAATGAAAGAGCAAGGATATAATCCAGCCATATTGAATATGGCCAGCCGACGTAATCCTGGTGGTGGCGTGGCGACTGGAGCAGGGGCTCAAGAAGAAACATTGTTCCGCAGGACGAACCTATTCCGTTCACTTTACCAGTTTGCACCCTATGCTGATCAATATGGCATTAAACAGTCTGGCTATCAGTACCCTCTTGATAGGAACTATGGCGGTGTCTATACTCCTGATGCCATCTACTTTAGGGAGAGTGAGCAGAAAGGATACGCATTGCTTGATAATCCTGTCTGTCTATCATTTATTACGGTAGCAGGAATGAACCATCCAGATTTGAAGGCTAATGGCATGATAGCAAATCACCATGTGGAACCTATCAAGAACAAGATACGTACTATTTTTCGTATAGGTTTGGTTCATGGGCATAACTCATTGGTACTTGGAGCCCTCGGATGTGGAGCATTTCACAATCCTCCACGTCATGTTGCCCAACTATTCCATGAGGTGATAGAAGAACCAGAGTTTAAGGACAAGTACTGCAAGATCGTATTTGCTATTCTAGATGACCATAATGCTCATCAGAGTCACAATCCTGATGGTAATTTTAAGCCTTTTATGGAAGAGTTTGAGGGAGTGGAAAGGACGAAACAAACTAAAGGAGAATTGAAAGCACTTCAAATGTGGAAGTTGAGTGCAGGGAACTCTGCAAAGCGTTTTAATGGTGAAAATCCCATGCCGGGGAAAAGCAAGGTCGCTACAAAGGATAGTTGGAAAACAGAGCCATTTCCTAATAGGCATATTACCATCCCAATGGATGTTACTATTTCTAGTGAGGCTATGAACATTGTTAAGTACGGTCACATTCCAGATGCAATGGAAGATCATTGGTTCATGTATTGCGATGATACGACTATACGGTATTACCGCAGTTGGACAGGGTTCTGTATCTATGTTGCCAAATATGAAAGTGATGGTATCAACACCAAAATTATAGAGCTGATGGTGAACCGAGAACCTGAACAATATGGCTGCACGGATAATGAGAATGATGTGGCATTGTTTATGGCGTTGCTCACCGAGGAATATGGTGGAGATTCTAGTAAATATTGGAATAAAGTCTTTAAAAATGATGTGTAATGTTTTTATAAATGATATAGAAAGAGGATTAACTATGGCTATGGTATCATTGACAATTGTCCAAATAAGAGAGTGTGTAAAGAAACTTGTGAAAACTTCAAAAGTGAAGATTCCTGAGTTCCCGAAAGAGACTTGGGGCGTTGAGCATCATTACGTTTCTGAACTCTTTGAAAAGGGGGGCGAACAGTTTATCTTTGCCTTCAAGTGTAACCCTGCTCTAAAAGAAGAGAAAATGAAAAAGATGATGTTGAGTTGTGTGGTCTGTTCTCCAAGTAAGGGTTTGGAAACCGAGAGACCTATTATGTATGAGGATGTCGATACTGTAGTTAGTACTATTGATTCTGAAGAGATTATCAATAAGTGTATAAAGGCTTTCGAGGATTTATTGCAAGATGCAGATGATTTCGATCCAGATGACAGATTTGATTATGATTAGTCCGATGTGATAGATAATATACCTTTCTACTCTCAATAATAATAAAAGATAAAGATGATGGACGTAGAACGAATATTACAGACGAAAATCCCTGACATCGCACCTGTTTATGGAGGTGTGAGAGGACGTACCATATCTTCTCATAAGCAAGCATACGCATGGAAGATAATTGTGGCGGCAGGTTTACGGCAGGTAATAGACTTGCGAAAGGACTATTCTGCTGACAGGTATCCTGAACTATGTCGTCAATTTGGAGTGGATTATCTCCATTTTCCTATAGACAACGACCACGAAACCATTGTTAAAATGGCAGAACTATTCCCAACATTCTGTGAAAAGATTGATCAAGGGGATTTCTATATAGCATGTGCCATGGGACTCCATCGGACAGATATCGCACTCTGTACTTATTGGATGTTCTATGCTGCTGATAAAGGTGTTGCGCCACCACCTATTCGAGGCTACCGCATTGAGAAGGGTATGAATACCAGCAAGATTATGCGTATAGTAAATGCACTGTATAAGTACTGGACAGAACAAAGAGGTATTCCACCTATACCAGAAGAGACGTTCAGAGAACGTAAGGCTAAGATAAATGAAATGGCAAGACTATAAAATTGGACACTTAAATTGAATAATAGTATGGTACGAATTGAATCAAGAGACGACAAACAGTTCATTCATGGTATTGAAGAACTTGAAGGATGCGAATGCTATTCATGGGGTGAGAATCTGCTGTATGTTTCGGACAATGAATATGGCGAATATCTGGTGAATAAAGTTACAGGTAAAGTTAGGAAGATTGTGGAGCGGGGAAAGCTGGTAGGATTCTCAGATGAGGAAATCGACTTTGAAACTATAGACAAACTAGAGAACAGCCACAATGCCCATTCACGCAGAATCCAATATGCAGGCATCAACCGTTGGACAAATTGCAAGAATGGACTAATCGCCCTAAGTTGGATGCTCTATCCAGATGGACGCTATTTTGCTGACGAGGATGGATATGGCATGGAGGACAATGACGAAGTGAAAGTTTATTGTGTCCTTGATGAGAACCTACAGGTTGTAAGGCCATTTGGCCCCGTTAATGATGTTCCGCGATTATTGAGTCAACTAGAAAAAAACAGGGTGATATAAAGATAATATAGGGAGAATAATGAAAAAGCTGAATATAGTTTATTTTGTCTTGATAGTTATAATGATCTTGTACGGGTGTAAACAAGAGCAGAAAGCAGGACAACAAGAGGGTACAGAAGAGGAAATCGAAGGTGATGTTGTTAACAGAGAGGGTATTTACTCGCTCCCTGGTGATTACAAAGTGGATTTCCCCAATGACTTGGAGGCATACTTTGATTCGCTTTGCAAGGAAGGTGCATATGTGGCTACGCATACTGATGAGAAGGAAGATTCCTTAGCGGTATGGGATGCTATCAGATTGCTTGACCGTTTCGCCCAAGGGAAGAGCAAGTTCTATCCAGCAGCTCAGATTCGGAATGCATTGGAAATCCTAAGACTTGAACAGGCTTATTGTTTCAATCATAGTGGGCAAGAAGGAAATAATGGAGGTGAGGCATTTATGTTTCGTCTTATTGAACAGGCCGCATTGCGTTGTAATCAAATAGATTATATCACAAATTTCCGTACCGATGACCGTAAGGTTGGAGTGTTATATTTCGGAGAGTGGGGCTTAGGACTACCTCTATATTCAATATTGGTTTACCAGACACATCAGGGATTTCGCGTAAAGATGATAGGAGCCGTGGGGGATGCTAAAATTGAGAAAATTTACCATCTGAGAGACAATGAAGGGCGTGATTATTATCTTTGTTCAAATAATGATGATGGAGTCTATTTCTGCCAGTACCTCTATATTTGGAAAGATGATGATTTGTGTTTGATACGTGAGATGGATGTAGAGTTCGGCTGTCCTGAAAGCTATGAGAAAGGGTATGAACTGGTATTCAATCCCACTCAATGTAAATGGAGTTACTGCCAAAAAGATGGTAACATATATCACCCAGTGAACGGCACACCCATTCTACACCTCATATTAGATGGTGATTCATCGAAATTTGTTGTGGAATAAAGAACCAATTCAATAATTATTTATGAAGTCAATACAAGATAGAATAAGAGGTTCGCTAATAGGTGGCGCAATCGGTGACGCATTAGGATATCCTGTGGAATTTATCTACTCCTTTAAGGGTATCCAGGATCGATATGGTGAGCGTGGTATTACACGACTTGACACCAAACAATTTTGGTCGGATGAAAATGAACAAAGTGGAAAGGCGGTTGTCTCAGACGATACTCAGATGACACTTTTCACGGCTAATGGTATTTTAAATGCAAAACGACAAAACATCGCTCCGAAATATGGTATTTGTCTGGCCTATATTGAATGGTATCTTACTCAGATTGGTAAGAAATCTGGAAAATACAAGGACTGTTGGATTACTCGTATTCCGGAGCTTAACAAAAGACGTGGACCAGGAAACACGTGCATGTCATCACTTTATGCAATTTACAGAGGTCATGACCCCATTAATAACAGTAAGGGTAACGGTGGAGTCATGCGTATAGCCCCGATTCCTCTTTATGGCGTGGTTGATAATCGTATGTCGATAACTGATGCTACACGTCTTGCTGGTGAAGCAGCTGAGATAACCCATCAGCATCCACTTGGCATTATCCCTGCAGCATTGGATGCTTATATTGTCTATCGTTTGACGATGGATGATGCCCCTACAAGTGATTTGCTCGCGAGTTATATCAATGAGGGTATGGGTACTATAGATAAACTCTACTCGCAATATCCGGCTGACGTGAAGTATATGGGCGAGTTGTGTGATAAGGCTATCGCGTTTGCACATAACAATAGTTCCGATTTAGAGAATATCGAATCGATAGGTGGTGGATGGGTTGGCGAAGAGGCACTTGCAATCGCTATATATTGCGCAGTTCGATACTTCGATAACTTTGAGCATGCACTCACTGCAGCTGTGAATCATGCTGGAGATAGTGACAGTACTGGTGCTATTACAGGGAACATCCTTGGTGCTGCCATCGGATATGAAGCAATTCCTGAGTTCTTTAAGACAGATTTAGAAATGCAGGATTTGATAGTACACATGGCAGATGATCTGTATAGGGGTGAAGTAACAAAATTCTGATAACAAAAAAACGAGATAAGCAATATGGAGAAAAGAAATACACCAGAGAGCATAACAGAACTGAAAGCGGATGAAGTATTTGTTTTCGGCAGTAATCTTGCAGGAGCACATGCAGGGGGGGCTGCGCGTATCGCTATGGAGAAATTTGGTGCGGTGTGGGGGCAAGGTGTTGGACTGCAAGGGCAAAGTTATGCAATTCCCACTATGCAAGGTGGCGTGGAAACCATAAAGCCTTACGTGGATGAGTTTGTCCGTTTTGCTAAGTCACATACCGAACTGGTTTTCTTGGTAACACGTATTGGCTGTGGTATTGCAGGATTCAAGGACGAGGAAATCGCTCCATTATTTGCTGATGTACTTAACATTGACAATATCATATTGCCTGAATCTTTCGACAACATATTAAGGAGTCCATCGGTTAAAAGAGCAAAAAGACCTGATGTAAAACGATTCTTGGAAGCACAGAACAGAGAATATGCGGGATATAAACAAGCTCTTGAAGAGGTAAGAGGTGGTGAGAAACATGGTCATTGGATATGGTATGTTTTCCCACAAGTCAAAGGACTTGGTTATAGTGAGATGGCCAACTACTATGGAATAAAAGACAGAGAAGAAGGGGAGGATTATCTGCTTCACCCCACTCTGAACGACCGCATACATGAAATATCTAAGGTATTGCTTCAGCACGAGGGAAAAACTGCTGTAGAAATCTTTGGGCGTCTTGATGCCATGAAGGTGAAATCAAGTATGACTTTGTTTGACGAACTATCACCAAATGATGTTTTCGCAAAAGTTCTTGATGCTTTTTATGATGGCGAACGGGATGAAAAGACGCTCATGCTTTTGGATGAACAATAAATAAAAAAGGAAGTATGGCAGCATGTAAATTAAAGAAAGGTGACAAGATTTATGAGTGTCGGTATCGTGAGGCAACTCTATTAGAGTTAATCACTGACCCGGAATTGCGTGTGCAAGGGAGTGACTCCCACTACTGGCATTGGAAGGCAAAGGTTGTTGAGACTAACTCTCATCATGTGGTTTCTGGTGAGATAGTCGAGTTTGGCATCACAGAAGAGGCTCCTCAATATGGACCACAACTGTTCCGTAAGAATGTTTACGAAGTGGGGTTTGAAAATGCAGAACCTATTTTGCCGCCCTTTGATGTGAGTAACGGCAAAACAACATGTGAAATCATTGAGGATGTTAACTATATTACGGGGTTGAGATTCTGTCGTGATGAACGTGGCATTACCTGCCAGGGACATCCATTACTTGAAAAGCTATCAATTCACCCGATAGGTGAAGGTATGCTGTGGATAGGGGAAAGTCGGGGTCCATTGTTCTTCGCCAATTCCCTCACAGGTAAAGCGAGGCAGTTATTGGATGAGAAGAGTAATCTCGTAGGCTTTGAAGATCGAGATTTCGATTGGGAAAAACTAAAAGCTGTAGAATATCCGTATGATGTGAATCATAAACATGTAGATTATGGTGGATTGGGACGATATTGGGATTTCAGTGATGGCATTTGTTGCCTTTGCTGGATGCTTCACCCCGATGGCCGCTATTATGCCGATGAAGATGGATTTGGAATGGAGGATGACGATGAGGAAAATATCTACTGTATCATTGATAGTGACCTCCGTATTGTCATTCCTTGGCAGCCAATGAATGACAAGGAGATGGCAGCAAGAATGAGGGAAGCTAGAGAAAAAGTCAGATTATAGAATAATGAAATGAAGATTAAACAGTTTATATCTCTTTTCTTTTTGCTTCTATGCTGTGGATCCCATGAGGCCCAGAACACAATGAGGGTTCACTACAAAAATAGCACAGAGCAAGATATACTCATATCGGAGATTGACAGTATGACTTTCGTAGAAAAAGTCGTACCCGATGAAGATGTTTCATTTATAGGTAGCTGGCTGTGGGGTAACAGTGAAGCTGGTTATTACGAACTGCTGACATTCAATGATGACCACACCTATACGGGTTATGATAACTTTTTTTTGTATGGCTTTGATACTATGACATACGGATGGTACTCGCAGTATGGCAATATGTTGACACTACAATCGAACGGGTTTGGGTATAAACGGATGTATAATTGGTTTGTCCTTGGGTTGGCAAATAATGCTTTGGAGGTGATGACAAAGATGGGAGGCTTCACCTATTATAAACTATGGCAAGAGACATTGCATGTTTCCATGTCGGTAGCATACTCAAAATTTTCAGAGGACGATTCCGTCATCTTTTCAGATGGCATAATCGTGAAAGCTGTTGGGAACCAACTTCAGGGATTGAGACAGGGAACAACTTATATCCTCGTTCATGATGGCTCGGAGGACAGAATAATAGCATTTAAAGTGATAGTGGAATAATTGGCGTGAAAGATGAGTTCCTGATGGTCAAGAAAAACATAGTCGTTTATTCTATTATGGGTAGAATCGCAATTATTTATATAGCCCTTCTTTGTTTGATTTCATGTAATAATGGGAATACAAGAGAGAAGGAGAAAAATAGCAGGGTAGAGAGACAGAATCAAGTCACGAAAAGTATCCTGCCAATCCATATTTACGGATATGAGACGTTTTCAAGAACAAAAGCTGAATATCTGAGGGCAGAGCTACAGAAGGTCTATCCGTCCGTAGTTCTGCAGGATTCTTCTATTGAACTGCCTCAGAAATATTACTTCAAGCCGCGAAATCGATATAGTGGGAATGGTCTATTGAGAGACCTGAGTGTGTATAAGAAGAACAAAGTAGTACTTGGTTTGACAAATCATGTTATATATCAAGCCAATGAACTTTCACCGACCTACGGGATTTTTGGTGTTAGTCCTGTAGGTGCTCATGTCGCTGTCATTTCCTCAATTTATCCTTCTGGGAAGAAACATACGGATGAACATCTTGTAAAATTGATGTTACATGAACTTGGTCATGCCTTTGGTTTGAATCATTGTAAGGACGAGCATTGTTATATGGTTGATGCAGAACATGGGAACAAGTTTTCAAAGACATCTTCGTTCTGTAAAAGCTGTAGAGAATTCCTGAATAAACAAGGATGGACGTTAAAATAGTGCAAACAACCGCATCAGAAATCTATTGAACCTGTATGGAGATTATTTCATGCAGGTTTTTTGTTGATGATAGAAAAACGTATTTTTTACTCTCCATACCAGTAAGAAACAAGAGTAAGAAAAAGAAGTTGAACGTTTTAGATGTTACGATTATGATGCAGAATTACGACAAGATGATCCAGGAGAAAGCCGAGAGAGTTTTCTCTGTGATGGGAAAGAGAGTCTCCCAAGAAGATGTAACACAGATCATGGAGGCTTTTGAATTTGCCAAGATGGCGCATGCTGACCAGAAGAGAAAGTCTGGTGAACCCTATATCTTCCATCCAATTGCAGTTGCCCATATTGTGGCAGAAGAGCTGATGTTAGGTGCAAATCCCGTAATAGCAGCATTTCTACATGATGTTGTTGAGGACACAGATTATACAATAGGCGATATTCAGGAACGTTTTGGTGATGACGTGGCTTTTTTGGTGAGGGTTGTTACCAAGCAGGAAAAGGAGAACTACAAGATGTCAAAGCAGATGGATAACTACAAGCAGATGCTTGACTCCGTACAATATGACATCCGTGCGCTGCTTATAAAACTGGCAGATCGTTTGCATAATATGCGTACATTGAGCAGTATGCCACCTCACAAGCAGATGAAGATTGCCGGAGAGACGGATTACTTCTATGCTCCGTTGGCAAACCGTCTGGGACTATACGGCATCAAGGTGGAATTGGAAAACCTGAGCCTGCGTTACCGTTGTCCACAAGAATACGGAGAAATCAAGGAGATGATTCGCAGAGACAAGGAGCTGCACGAGGCTCGCCTCATAGCATTCACTTCAAAGATTCGCGAGGTGATGGACAAAAGTGACATTCGTGGTGAGGTCGCCGTGGAATACCGTGAACCTTACAGCCTGTGGCGTAAGATGCGTAAGACAGGCATGGACTTCAACCATCTTACAACTCGTCACTTTGTGGAAGTTGTTTTCCCCTGTGAGGATGTGAACCTGGAGAAAGATGTTGTTCTAAAGATTTATGCCCGGCTTACTAATGTGTTCCGTGAGAAGCCTTGCGGCATATTGAACTATATCGACTCCCCCAAGGAGAATGGCTATCAGAGTTTCCACGTGCAGCTGTTGTCTGATTACGGATGCTGGGAAGAGGTGCATATCTCCAGTGAGAGAATGGTACGCCATAACCAAATCGGGATAGTCGCAGAGCGGGAGGAGAGCAATATACGCAGATGGGTTGACCGTTTCCGTAAGGTCTTGAAGGATATGGAGTTTCACATGAAGGATGGAGGCTTCATTGAGAATGTGGTGACAACCTTCTATAATGATGACATCATGGTATTCTCTCCCAAGGGAATGGCCATCAACTTGCCGAAGAAGGCAACAGCCCTTGATTTCGCTTTTGAGATTCACAGCAAGTTGGGCGAACATGCATATTATGCCAAGATAAACGGTCAACTGACATCAGTAAAGACTGAACTGCATCGTGGTGACGTGATAGAGATATTTACTGATGATAGCATCGAACCGAAAGAAGAATGGCAGGACATCGTGGTCACCTATAAGGCAAAGCGTTTCTTGAGAAGCTATTTTGCAAAGCAGGAGAAGCCCAAGTATCAACATTGTCCCCACTGCAATCCGATTCCTGGTGAAGAGGTAATTGGCTTTGTCTGTGCTGATGGCAGCGTAACGGTACACAAACGTAGTTGTCCAAGGGCAATAGAATTGGCATCACAGCAAGGGGATTCAATCGTCTCCGTAGAATATGAGCAGGAGCAAAACATCCTCTATCCTGTAAGCATACAGATACTTGCAGTAGACCGTTATCATTTGTTGAGCGACATCATCAACTGTATCACTAACGAACTACTGCTGTCAATAGATGCGCTGACGACAAAGACCACAGACAGCATCGTGAACTGTAACATATCATTTGGAGTACACTCTTTCGGAGAACTCCAAGCGATTATATCACACATATCAGCCATCAATGGCGTAGACGAGATAAGAAGAGTGTAAAATGAAAAAAATTTTTTTCGTTTACAGATAGAAAATGGGACTTCCTTGCACTCTATACTCTTGACAATATGAGTGTTTAACGTGAATTATGGAGGTTTAAGATGAACGTAAAGACTAATGCAGAAAAGGAATGGCTACGCAAGATGACTGGTGGGAAGCCCGTACAGGCAGAAGTTGAGAAGATGCCTCCTTCTGCCGTAGTAAAAGCAGATGACAAGCCCATTGCAAAGGTTACACGCAACGGTTTTAAGGATGTGGCAGGGATGGATGACCTGAAGCAGTTGGTGACAGAGGGGTTCATCAATGTGCTCAACAACCGTGAGTGTGCCAAGGCGTTTGGAGTGACGCCGCCAAGTCTGTTATTCTATGGTCCTGCAGGATGTGGCAAGACGTTCTTTGCAGAGAAGGTTGCCGAGGAGGTCGGTGTTAACTTCATCAAGGTAGTGCCGGATGACATTGCATCAACCCTAGTCCACGGGACCCAAGAGAAGATAGGAGCCTTGTTCGCTAAGGCCTCACGTCAGGCTCCAACAGTAATCTTCTTTGACGAGTTCGACGCGATGGTTCCGCAGCGTTCCAACGACGATCGCAACTATCAGAATGGTGAAACGAACGAGTTTCTGTGTATGCTCAATAATGCCGCCGAGAAGGGCATTTATGTGTTGGCTGCAACGAATCATCCTGAGAGGATTGACAGAGCTGTGCTCAGAACTGGCAGGATAGATGAGCTGATTTATGTTGACATGCCGGATTTCGATGCTCGCGAGAGCTTGTTCAAGCTGACACTCTCCAAGTTGCCAACGGCCGAGGATATTGACTATGCCCGCCTTGCAGATATGACAAAGGGCTACAACTGTAGCGATATCAGCTATATCGTCAAGACAGCATCTCGTAAGATGTTTAATGCGAGCATTCAGGAGAAGGATAAGCCTTATAAAGTCATCACGCAGGCATTGCTTGAAGAGGCCATCTTACAGAAGTCACCCTCGGTAAGTAGCCGTGATCTCCGGGAATACGAGAGGCTCCGCTGCGAGTTCTCACCGAAAGACAAGGAATGCAAGCGTCAGGCAATAGGATTTCACTAATATAGTAATCAATAAAACAAGAAAGGAACATGACTATGAAGGAAAAGATTTTAGAGACACTACGAATGATGGGATTCGAGGTGGAAGAGATGGAAGGACTTGGTTTCGGCTTCCGTTATGAGGGCATCAATTATCTGTATATGCCTAACGATGAGGATGAGGATTTCCTTAGCATCTCCATTCCGGCAGTATTGGATTGTGACGATGTTTCCAATGAGGTATTCTATCAAATAATGGACAAGCTCAACTCCACGCTGAAATATGTCAAGACAAACAAGTTGGGTGATGGCATGTGGCTATTCTACGAGAGGGAACTGTATGGCGGTGAAGATTTGGAGAAGCTGGTTTCACGTATGATTTTGCATCTTGAGGCTGGTATTAACTTCTTCCGTAATCTCATCTCAAGTGCCGTTAAGGATGATGATTCGGACAGTGGGATTTCTACAGACAAGACAGAAGAGGCTGCATGAATAATAAAATACAAAGATAATGAACAAGAAGGAAATGATTATCTCCATATTGGAGAAGAAGGGCTACAAGCCCGAGATAGACAATGATGGTGACATCCTCATCCGCTATCAGATGAAGTCAATATTCGTTATAGTTGGCAATATTGAGGATACATACGTGTCAGTTCTGCTACCGCAGTTCCATGAAATTGTCGACGGTGAAGAACCGTTGGTACTCGCTACTTGCAACAAGATGACCCGTGATCTGAAAATGGTTAAGGTGTATGTTGACCAGACTTTCAAAAAAGTGTCGGCCACCTGTGAATTCTTCTTTAGTGACGAAAAATCACTGGAAGAGAACATTGAGCACTCTCTAGAACTATTGGGCGTTGTCCGTTCTGTTTTCAGGAAGAACAAGACGGAACTGAGTGAATGTTAAATAATTATTTAGAGTAAGAAAAAGATGAAGAAGTTTATTGCACTGTTGATTGTTGCCATGTTTATGGTAAGTTGCTCCGAGCAGCAGCTTTATACGGAGTTTTCAAACGAGAACGTTGTTCCATTGAATGAACAAAAAATATCAGAGTCTGGCATGCTGAATTCTTATTTGGAGAAGGCCAGGTGGGGTGATGGTTCTGCATTCCTGAAACTTGCGGAATGTTACCATGACGGAATCGGCGTGGAACCTGATTTCTTGGGTACTTTGACCATGCTTATGATGGCCGACCAATATGGTGTTACAAATTCTAACATCGAAGAGTATCTTATGACCCTGCCAGATACAGATAACACAAAGATGGTATTTGAAGCCATAGCAAAACTGGACAGGAATAATATCCTGCCATCAGACAGTATCGTTGAAATACTCATTGCAAATGGTTCGGCTGACGGTTATGCAATTAAGGGCGTCGTTCAGGTAGAACGAGGTGATACTATTGGTGGTCAGCAATCAATTCAGACAGGTGCGAAAATGGGAAGTTCGTTTGCTGAACTGCTTTTGTGTGCATTTCCCTCTCAAGAAACCGGACTAGGAAAGTTCTTGAATATTGATATGCTCAAAAGTATGTCAGATAAATCTCCTATGGCCAACAAATTGTTGGGTGACATTTATTCTGGATATGATTATGGTGATACGAGCAGAATCAATGAATCACTGGCTGCAATGTATTACAAGAAGGCCGATGAACATGGATGCCTTGGTAAACGCCCTGCAAGGTGGTTAATCAATTATTACGACCGTGTAGGAATCCAGATTGATGATAAGGAAATGGAGCGTCTCCAGATCTTAAGTGGCCACAACAATGCCCCTGACGAATATATACCTGATTCTGTATACATTGATCCTGCCTATCTTGAAATGGACACAGTAATAGTTTCCAAATAAAAAGTAGGTAATAATTATAAAAGGGAATTGAAGTGTTATATCAAATTATTTGAGGCGTATATGAAGAAGTATCTATTTGTTCCAATGTTTTTCTTGGTTGCACTGGATATTGGCGCACAAGAAGTTGAAGCCGTTGATTCCATTGATGTGGATACTGGCATTATTTATCCTGCAAATGGTGTGGTAATGGAAACTCCCGATAGCATTTCTTCTGATTCCATTATGGAGCCATCGGTAATTCAAGTACCATTAGACTCTTGCGACAGCCTAATGGTAAGGAATGCTGATGACCGTTATGGTGTTGTGTGGAAAGACGGGAAATGTGGTATCTATGACATTACCAAATGGGAGAATGTGACAAATATTGAGTACAAGGAACTTTGGTTCTCGTTCAGAAGAGAGATTGAGGGCGAATACTTTACTTATTTCGGTTGGGACGAAGATGACACAAAGGGCGTTATCGGTGTTGCCGAAGTCAACAACACTTTTGTCGCTATCTGGTTTCCCAAGAATGACGAAGAGGGAAAGGAGGATGAATAATGAATAATATATGGAAAGGATTACTGGTCTTTGACCTAATAGTTTTAGGTCTGATGGAAATATGTTTATTCCATACCTTCACGGCTGAGAGCTATCTGCCAATTATCATCGTACACTATCTGGAATTACTGCGGTTCAACTCCACTTTCCTACTCTATCGTAGGGAAAAGATGGCAATATGGGGTATATTGGGATTCACGATGGGCTTTGGTGCACTCTATCTTTCTGGAATGTTCAACCAGACATTCTTCCGCATGTCGGAGTTTCCGGACATTGTGATGGGTGTTGAAAATTCGGTTAATGACTTCTATTCGACATATTCCATTGCAGGAAGGAATATAATCTATGAGAATGTAATCCGAGGGATATTCCTTTGGGCCTGGCTCATGCCAATCATCGTATATGCCATTCTATTTTACTTCAAGAAAACAGAGAAGCAAAATTACTCTTGGAAACAATTGGCTGGACTCGCCATTTTCTATGACCATGCGGGGAAGTTCTTTGTGTCGCTGTGCATTCTTATGTTCATAGCGTTGCTCTCAGGCTATCATATGCAGGAAGGTATTTCTTACTATGCAATCATTATTCTTCCTTTGGTTGCTTTCTATTTCATGAACAAGTTCATCGGTAGAAAAGCGCACTGGATAGAATTTGTACTGATTCTTGTTGCGATGATGATATTCAATAAGGCCCAGTACCGATGTGATACGGAAAGAGTGCTTCGTCTTGTTCTCAGTCCAGCTATTGTCATGGCTGTCTGCGTATGGATGGTGGCGCAGTCAAAGAAAGTATTTATTCCTGTGCTGGCGTTTTTAGTGATAGCTTTTCTTTTGCCTGTTTTATCTATCGGCTATAACATCTATACGGTATTGGATGGTAAAAGAGGGGCAAACTATAGTGATTTGGACACCAGTCAAGGTGTATTATACGTGAATAACAGGCGTGATGTAAACGGACAGATGCAGATCAGGTTTGGATTACGTGACCGTTATGGTGAGATATTACCTTGTGTTTTTCGTAGTATTTACCCCTCTAACCCTGTACATAATCAAGTTACTTGCCGGACAGAAGAAGGCGGTGAGATTATTTATAATGTTGATACAAAGACACCTTTCCGTTCTTACTCTACCCAAGACAGTACCTTGAATGTGTTCGTGTATAAGGAAATACTGGAACCGCTGATGTATAAAGGGTACACTGAAGGACAGATTATTGTTATGGAGAGTAGGACCGGGAAAATTCGTTCTATGGCAGGATTTACAGATCCTTTGGGTGGAAAGCCCGATTTTTCAGAACCAGTAAAATGCTCAGGTCTTATGATGCCTGTATCTCTGATGGCTGCAATGGCCAGTGATACATATTTGTCCTATTCAGACAGCGTTGTAAGTGATGAAAGAACTTCCAACATGGAGGATGCACTGATGCAAGAATCATACGAGGTAGTAGGACAAGTAATCAAGAAAGCATATGGGGAAGACATTAACCGCTTCTGGTGGAATCTTCAGGAGATAGGTTTCTGCCATTATAACGATCGAGCAGCACACGGTCTTGGTAACATTGACACTATCAGATTCTGCCAATATCCTGTATATGAAGAAATGGATGATAGTACGATTGCAAATCTTGCCATTGGAATCGACAGGCCTGTTACAGCATTGCAGATGCTTGATCTCTATAACATCGTGGCAAACAGTGGACAAGAATATCGACCGTTGTTATACGAAGATTTTCCAAAGAGTCGTGAGAGCAAACTTAGAAGCTATGATTTATGGAGATTCAGGGAGATATTTGAGAAAAGCTTTGATGCCAACTGCAAGAAGTATGGTGTTGAGAACAAAGGTGTAGATGCCTACTACACGACATACGTTGACAGGACAGACAAAAAGAATTCCATAGTTTATACTAATGTATGTGGCTATACTCAGCCCAAAGGGGTAAAATACACATTCATTTTCGCATTGAAAGGTGATGAGTCGACAATGAACAGGAAGTATGTACTGGAGGGAATTAATAAATTAGTGAATACGTTATAGTAAACAATAAAAAACAGATGAAAGTTATGAAGAAATTATTAGGGCTATTGTTTGGATTGCTGGTGCTGGCAGGTTGTTCAGACCAGTTAACGGATAATGATTTGTTAAGAGTTGAAACTACGGCAAATCAGGTAACAGACGAGTATCATTATTATTTGGAGAAAGCCAGATGGGGTGATGCTGAGGCATACGTAAAACTGGCAGATTGCTATCGCAATGGTGTTGGGGTAAAGATGGATTTTATGGGAATGGTATGCTTACTCTCTATGGCAGAGAAGTACGACAGTTCTAAGAAACTCAACAACTATTTCAACGCTCTTCCGGATGATGACTGCTACAAGATGTTGTTTTTTACAATCGAAAGACTTAACAAGAAGGATATAGAAGAAGTAGCCCAGTTGTCAAACACACTGATAGCAAAGGGTATTCCTGAAGGTTATGTTCTCAATGGTGCTATTCAAGTTGAACATGGCGACACTATCGGAGGACTTGAAACTATACGTATGGGTGCTGATCTTGGAAGTTCTTTCGGTGAACTGATACTGGGTATGAGTCCATCATTGCTTACAAATAACAAGAAGCCGTTTGATGCAAATATTCTGCTAAAGATGGCAGACAAGTACCCATATGCCAATAAGTTCCTTGCGGAGATGTATGCCGGAGAGGTCTGTGACAGTGTGTTGGATGTAGAATTAGCCACAAAGTATTTCCTGAAGGCTGATGAATATGGTTTCTTAGGCCAAAAGGGTGCCAAGTGGTTGCTTAACTACTATGAAGAGAAAGGCATACAGATAGATGAACGGGAGAAACAGCGACTTAATATTTTGGCGGAAGGCTATAATGGAGAAACAGAAATAGAAGAGTCTGGGCAAGAAGCAGTTTCTTCCTTTGATACAAGTTACAATGTGTATCTTGATAGCCTTGCCAGTGTTTACATGAAAGACGATAACTGTGATAAAGCAATCATATACGTTGTGGAAACAGAAACAGGAAGATTGGTTGGTCAATCCTCGTTAGAAAAACGTGGTGATCAATATGTTCCCTTTACAGACACTTTCAATCGTGAGAACGACTATATACATGGTGTTGCAACCTATCTAGCAATGCAGTGGACGGGAAATGTTTCGTCGAAGACCATGATAGATACAGGCTGTGGTGTATATAAAGATAAGAATGGTAAACTAGTGAAAGATCACAATTGGCGTAGAGGCGGATATGGCGAGATCTCATTGGAATTTGCTCTTACACATCGTTCTGAGGTGGGATTTACCAAAGCCATTGAGCTGGCATATGGGAATGACAGGAAAAGGTATGAGGATCAAATAAGTTTCTATCTCAACGAACAACCTGACAATCTAATAGGAATGCTAACGTTTTACAATGCCATTGCTAACGGTGGCAAGATGGTGAAGATATGTGGTGCACAGGAAACTGATGTAACCATCCTTCATGACCAGATATGTTACCCCGAATATGTCGAGCCAGTCCAAAGGGCTATGGAACGGTGTGTTTCAGACGGTATTTATAAGAAAGCTGGAAACGAATATACCGATGTCGCTGCGTGTGGACGTACTTTGAGAATAGATGATACACGTTATCGACTGGAATTATGTGGTTACTTCCCTACTAAGAATCCAAAGTTCACCATCATGGTCGTGATGGAGAAAGACGGATTGCCAGCAAGTGCAGGAAGTATGTGTGGCCCACTCTTTAGCCAGATTGTCGTTAGTTTATTGTGCTATGTATAATAAGAATCCGCTCCTGTAATTGCAGAAGCGGATTCTTCGAAATAGTCAGGACTCCTCTTCATCAAAGAACGAACCTGTAGGCATAGCGGCATCCTCGGCAACGCAACAATTGTAGCGTTCGCGGCTACGGCGTTCGCGGGCAAACATTGCACGAGTGCCTGCCTCGGTCTGCTGGAACTCCATGTGTTCCTCAATGGCGAAGGATTGGGCCATGGTCTCTACGTCGAGGTTGTCAGTGCCTATCAGCGTGAATGTCCACTTCTGCTTCTTCAGTTTCTCAATCATCGTACGAATCATCTTCAACGTCCACTCCTGAGAACTATTCTCCTCGCCGTCTGTAATGACGGTCACAAGCACGTTGTCGCCATCTGTGACCTGAGCGTTGACCTTAGAGATGGCAGAACCCATCGCATCGTAGAGGGGTGTGCCGCCACCGGGGTTGTAGGCTTTCCAGTCGAGGTTCTTGGTGTGCGAGGCGGGCGTATTGTCATAGTGCCAAGTGGTGTGGCTGGTGTCGAAGGTGACGAGGGAAACGCGCTGTTCCTGGTCGGGAAACTTCTTCTGCATCTGGCGAACAGTCTGGAGGGTTTCGTTCATACCGGCGAAGGCCTGCTTGCGGATAATAGACATCGAACCGCTCTCATCTACAATAATCAGGTTAAACACGCGCTTTGCTTTGTTTGAATCTTGCTTCTTCATAATTGTAACTTTTTAAATGGTGAATACTCTTTTTTCGACATGTCTTTATCTCTTTAAAGAAGCTTTTCTGAAAAAATTAAGCACGAATCGCATTTTTTTTGTATTTTTGCAGAAAAATATCGAATATGTTCTATCAGCGACTGTCGGACGAGGAGATTCTGCGGGGATTCCGCAAGGGCAACGAGGCCATTATCCGTGAGTATTTCTACGGGTACTGCCGCGTGGGCTACCAGATATTCGACAAGCGCTATCAGCTGAGCGGGAAGGAGAACCTGGACTTCATGTCGCTGGCTCACCAGTATGCGCTCTACCTGATGGAGCACGACTGGAAACCGCTGGAGGATCATTCACCGAATGTCAGTCTGCGCACATGGCTCATCAACGGATTCCGCTATGTGGTGCTCGATGCGCTGAAGTGGTATCGCAAGGAGTACGGCAGCATCACGTTCGAGGATTACCTGATGTCGTTCGACGTGACCAGCGACCTGCGCCTGCAGTTCAACCGCATGGTAGAGGATGTGTGCGACCATGCACCGCTGAGTCGTGATGAGCGGCTGATCATCGACATGCTGCTGCTTCGCGGATTCAAGGGCAAGGAGATTGCGGCGCAGATGAGGATGACACCATCGGCCATCTCACAGAAGTTCAACAAGCTGAAAGAGCGCATCATCGTGCCATACTTCAAGAAGAACTTCGATATGGATCTGGACATGCCTGAAGTGATGGATGAGCGTATGTTTGCCAGTCGAGAGGCTTCGATGGGTGCAGCCCGTACATGCGAGGCAGCAATGCCAGCACCGATGGCACACGAGGATATGGATTTTTCTATTTGCGAGGATATGGTTATGGAAACGAAACGTACTACACCGGAGTTTATCACGGAACTCCAGCCGAACGAGATCTTTGTGTTTGGCAGCAACCTGAAAGGTATGCACGGCGGCGGAGCGGCCTACATTGCCTACCGCAAGTTTGGGGCTATCATGGGTCAGGGCGTGGGCCTGCAAGGTCAAAGCTATGCCATCCCTACGATGCAGGGTGGCGTAGAAACCATCCGTCCGTATGTGGACGAGTTTATCCAGTTCGCCAAGGAAAATAATAATCTTACCTTCCTCGTCACCCGTATCGGCTGTGGCATCGCCGGATTCACCGATGATGAAATCTCTCCGCTATTCGAGAAGGCTCACGACGTGGAGAATATCGTGCTGCCACCGAATTGGTAATAACAAAGAAAGGCATCTATGATTTGGTTCATCATCATAGCAGTAGTCGTTATTGTTCTCTATGGTATTGTTAGCATCGGTACCAGCAGGAAGTCTGTTAGCATGGAATCAGAACAAGAAGAAATGTCAATTCCACTATCCATCACAGTTACTTCGTCTGATAAGGTTAATCCATCAGAACCTTTAATCGATGAAAACAAGTCATCAGAGATGAAGAAATGTGTGAAACTGCAAAACAACATTGTGATTCGCAAGGCTGAACGGCAGGATGTGCCGTTGCTGCTGGAGTTCATAAGAGGCATAGCCCGATATGAAAAGATGGAGAATGAAGTGGTTGCTTCGGCAGATATGTTGGAACGGGAAATGTTTGATGAACATCGGGCAGAAGCAATTTTCGCCGTTGTGGACGATCGTGAGGTAGGCTTCGCACTCTACTTCTACAACTTCTCTACGTTCATCGGACATTCTGGACTATATCTTGAAGATTTGTATGTGTGGCCAGATGACCGAGGCAAAGGCTATGGTAAAGCATTACTGTTGCATCTTGTCAAGATAGCACGGGAGCATCCCTGTGGACGCATGGAGTGGTCGTGTTTGAACTGGAACCAGCCAAGCATCGACTTCTACCTCTCTCTTGGAGCAGTACCAATGAAGGAGTGG
>JAEEGG010002867.1_pt1 | contig 43981 bp, 42 predicted proteins | sample 9134161 | NCBI WGS metagenome assembly JAEEGG01 (sample SAMN16246543, study PRJNA631951) | gut metagenome | biome: gut microbiome; feature: rumen; material: CR-attached | host: Bos | place: Iran: Karaj | collected 2018-10 | reverse complement strand
AGCCGATGACCGTCTGCAATACAAAGTCATCTACTGTTCAGACAACGAATCTTTCGGCTATCACTCCGCCAAGGAATGGTTTGACTTCCTGGCCGAATGGAAAAAAGAGGTGGAAAAGCCTATTGAGGTAAAGTATTAAAGGTCTTCCTGCCTTTCACATAATATTGCCAGAGCAGAGAGAACATCTTCCGCTCTGGTTTTTCTTTGGTCACACGGCTCGCCTGAATCTGCTTTCGATCGGCAGCAAAATCCTTCCGCCACTGCTTGAAAGCGCGACGGGCACGATAAATTGCCTTGAAATCACCCTGGTTACGTTTTAATATCAGCGTTTCCCAGGCAGCCAGATAATCCAGCCACCAGCGCCAATGCATCACCGCTTTCAGTTCCTCCTCAGGCAGACACTTATACAGCATCGTCAGATTATTGCGGAAATTCAGGAAGGTCTTCATGGGATTGCTCTTCGGCAATGTACCACCCCCTACATGATAGACGTAACTATCTGGTACACAGACGATTCTACGGCCACGGATGCGCAGACGCCAACAGAGGTCAATCTCTTCATTATGCGCAAAGAAACGGCCGTCTAATCCGCCCACTGCCCAATAGTCCTTAGCACGGATCATCAGCGCAGCTCCCGTCGCCCAATGCACATCCACCTGATCATCATACTGACCATTATCCTGTTCCACCGTCTCGAAAATACGTCCACGACAGAAGGGATAGCCCAGACGGTCGATGAATCCCCCACTCGCTCCTGCATATTCGAAAGCATCGCGATCATAAATACTCAGCAACTTCGGCTGACAGGCAGCGATATCCTCATGAGTATCCAGCAATTCTATCATCGGTGTCAGCCAATGATGCGTCACTTCGATATCAGAATTCAGCAACAGGTAATACTCTGCCTCAATCTGCTGCAAGGCCTTATTATACCCCTCGGCAAAGCCCCAGTTCCGGTCCAGTTCAATCAGCTTCACGGAAGGAAACTCCTCACGCAACATTTTCAGCGAATCATCCGTCGAGGCATTATCTGCTACATACACCGTAGCCTCGTCTTTGGAATACTGTAGCACAGACGACAGATACTTTTGCAGCATTTTTTGCCCGTTCCAATTCAAGATGACTATTGCCAGTTTTTCCATACGCGCGTACATTATATATTATAATAGCAAACAACGAAGGGCCTGTTTATCGCGAGTCAGTTCCCCAAGCCTCACCTTTACAATCTGGTTATCCAAAGCGGGATCAGCATCCTTGGCAGGCAGTTCCACACGGATATAATTCTTCGTGAATCCATGCATCGCCTTGCCTCTGGGTGCCTTCTCAAACAACACCTCTGCCTCCTGACCGATATGCTGCTGATAGAAAGCAATGGTCTTCTCATCGCTCAGTTCCAGCAACCGCTTCGATCGCAGTTTCTTATCCTGCTCACTCACGATATAGGGAATGTTCAGCGCTGAGGTACCAGGCCGCTCAGAATACGGGAACACATGCAACTGCGTCACATTGAGCGAATTAAGGAACTCAAAGGTCTCCTCGAAACACTCAGGTGTTTCACCTCGACAGCCCACCATCACATCCACACCTATAAAGGCATCGGGCATCACCGCCTTCACCTTATGAATCTTATCGGCAAACAACTGACGGTCGTAATGCCTGTGCATCAACTTCAGCACCGTATCGCTCCCACTCTGCAAGGGAATATGGAAATGAGGCATAAACGCCCTACTCCTGGCGCAGTAGTCAATCAGTTCATCTGACAACAGATCCGGCTCCAGCGAACTGATGCGATAACGGCTGATACCTTCCACAGCATCCAGCGCCTTCACCAGGTCCAAGAACTGTTCGCTTGTGGTCTTGCCGAAATCACCGATGTTCACACCCGTCAGCACAATCTCCTTGCCCCCTTCCTGCGCCGCTTCCTCTGCCTGCGCCACCAAAGAGGCTATCGACGGATTTCGTGAGAAACCTCTCGCATAAGGAATGGTACAATAGGTGCAGAAATAGTCGCATCCATCCTGTACCTTCAGAAAGAACCTTGTTCTGTTTCCTCTCGAGCAACTCGGCGCAAACGTTTTTATATCCTTCGTTTTCTGACGGAACGTCTTCCCTCTTCCTTCTTCCTTCTTACATCTTCCATCATCTCCCCAAGCATTGGACAGGAACTGCACCAGATTCGCCTTCTCATTCGCCCCCAGCACCAAACTCACGCCCTCTATCGCTGCCACCTCGTCGGCTTCCAACTGCGCATAGCAGCCAGTCACCACCACAAAGGCGCCGGGATTCTGACGCACCAGCCTGCGGATTGCCTGACGACACTTCTGATCGGCCACCTCCGTCACAGAACAGGTATTGATCAGGCAGATATCAGCCTTCTCCCCCTTCTCGGCCGTTCTGACACCCAGTTCCTGGAGCATCTTGCCGAAAGTGGAGGTCTCGGAGAAGTTTAACTTACATCCGAGAGTAAAATAAGCTGCCGTTTTGCCCTGAAAGGCCGATGTATCAATCATACCTTTACCTTTTTACTTTTTTACCTTTTTTCCTTTATATGTTTGCGAGCACAAAGGTACTCATTTTTTTCCAAAAAACGCTCATTTTTGGCATATTTTCGTATTTGTGCAAATTTTGCACTATTTTTAACATTTCGTAATCTATTGATTCTCAGCGTTTTGCAAAAAAGTTACAAAAATGACCTAAAAAAAAACAAAAAAAATGATACGCCGTATTAAAAAAATGTCTAACTTTGCAGCGTTTTAATAAACAAATGATTGTTTTACAGATTTAAAAGCATTAGAAAAATGAAGAAATTAGTATTTATGTTCGTAGCTGTTGCAGCTATCTCTTTCGCTTCTTGTGGCCAGCAGGCTCAGCCCGCTCAGGTTGACACCGACACTATCGAGGAGGTTGTTGATAGCGTTATTGACAGCGTAGCTGTTGACACAGTTGCTGCTGACACAGCTGCTGTTGCTGAGTAATTAGCAAATCAGAACAAATTGAGAGAATTTGGAGGCCGTTGGACGAGAGTCCAGCGGCCTTTTCAATTTATTTCTGATAGTATTGTGCGTCGGATTCTGAGAAGCAGCAGACGATGATCTCGCCTTGGTAGCCGCGTTGGAGATGTTCGTTGAGGACGCGGGTGGCGATGCGAGCGGCTTCGGCCTTGGGGAAGCCATAGACGCCGGTGCTGATGCAGGAGAAGGCAATGCTCTGGAGATTGTTTTCCTCTGCCAGTCGCATGGCGGTATCATAGCAGGAGGCCAGCAGCTCACGTTCATTATGGGCACCTCCATACCAGATGGGGCCTACGGTATGAATGACTTTCTTACAAGGCAGGTTGTAGGCATCTGTCATCTTACTCTGTCCTGTCTGGCAACCGCCCAGCGTTTTGCACTCCTCCAGGAGTCCTTTTCCCGCTGCCATATGGATGGCACCATCGACACCTCCCCCACCCAACAGCGATTTGTTAGCTGCATTCACAATGGCATCAACTTTTAATGTGGTGATGTCGGCCACAATAATCTTGATCTGATTCATACACAATCATATTTATTTTAGTTTCTCCTTCAGCTGACTTAATCCCCAATCGATGTTGTATAAACCGTTGAGCCGGAGGTCGTCGCGCACACGACGGCTATCAGGCGTGATGGTCTCGTAATGTGGGATGCCGTTGAACTGGAAGAGTTCTTGCAGACGGGTAAAGTCGGCATTGGTCACGCAGATGGCCTCTTCGTCGGCCAGCCACTCCGCTACATATTTCTTATAGGCATCGCTACCCTCAGCGGTCCGTTCGCCAGCGATGAAAATGAGCTTCACATCGTCGCGCTGGGCAATCTGGGCACGTGTCTGCTTGCTGCTTTCGATGGCGGAGCGACAAGGTCCGCAGCCCATTCCCCAGAAGTCGATGACGAGGAAACGACCTGGATATTTCTGCGTGAGCTGATGGATGAGGTCGGCCATCGGTGCATCAGGCAACGGCGTAGAGAGGTCTTTCTGCGCCATCTTGTAGGCATAATACGCCTCAGCCTTCTGGTGGATATAGGGGTCGCTGAAGCTGGCGAGATAGACGGGATACATATTGCTGAGGGAGCAATTCTCCTCTACTTCTTTCCGACGCTCTGCCTCTGTCTTAGTCGTATCGGCGAGGATGCTGAGGTTGAGGTCTTCATTACTGCGCCACGAGTTGAAATCATTGATATAGTTTTTGTAGGTGCAATGCTGTATCATCTCGTTGTCATGGTCAGTACCCATCAACTTACGAAGGGAAGACCGGTAACTTCCAAATCCCTTGATGACGTTGCTTGCATTGTATTCAATGATGCCTTTCTCATCCATCATACCATCTTGTCGACGCTGCAGTGCCGGTCTGGCAAACTGGATGCGATTGAGCAGGATGGAATAATGGTTGCTGGCGAGCAGCAGCGGATTGTCGAAGTCGACACGATGGAGGGATTCGTAGTACTTTTCATCGCTGATAGCTCTATTCTCCATGCTGTCGACAATCTCGATACGGTATCCGCCATCCTCCAGCTTCACATATTTCCTGACGTCATCCTCACGATACATCATATAGTCCATCCAGGCATAGGCGAAATTGACCTGCAGATCGGCCATTGCCAGTTGCATCTCCATCGGCGTGAAATGGTATTGACGGCTCACCGACTGCAGACGGTAGATCATGTTCTGCCACACCTCCTCAGCCTTCTGCGTGGCTTCGGCGATAGTGCCTTTATACATGTGGAGCGGATAGGCCAGATCGTTGAAGATGTCGGTATTGCGGAGCCAGTTCTGCACGTCGCGGCTGCTGCCGTTGTTATAGTAGCACTGATACATACCGTACTCGTTCCGCTTCACGGTGATGTCGATAGTCTCGCCAGGTCGGGCAAAGAACGGTATCTGGCTGAAGCCATTCCTCGACTCTCTGCAAAAGAATTCCTGCATAACGGGATAGCTGGCCTGGAACTTCTTGCAGAAGGTGCCGTCGGGCGCAATGTCGAGCACCAGTGTAGTAGCATCGTCGGAGAAGACATCCTGAAAATAGCACTCCATCGAGTTGTAGCCGAAGAGCGCCGAATTGTAGTCCTCGATACGGCCTTTGACGGTAATGGTATCGGTACGGAACCAATCCTGCGGGACGGTATAGGGATTGGTGGCAGCCAGCTCCTGCATCGTGGGTACCTTGATCTTAAGTTTCTGGTCGTGGATGCCTAAGAGCATGAACGCACGGCTGACGTCGCCCTCGATAAAGTCGAAGATCTGCACCTTCTTGGGCAACGGCTCGAAATGCATCGTGAAGTCGGTGATGCCGCTCTCTGGCGACTTGATCCATGAGTCGAGGGCGATGTTCTCGGCTGAACGCAGCGGGTAGCGCTGGCCGTTTTCATCCAACAGGTAGCTGCCTTTGTCGAAGCGGAACATCTGACCTTTGGGATACTCCATCGTGAAGTGGATAGTGGTGGCCGTGTCGCGGAAAATCACATCGCGGGCTCTCAGTTCGCCATTAGAGACGTTTACACATGCCATCGCCTTTGGGGCTTTAATGATCTTGAAGGTTTTCGCCTGCATCGTTATTACGACAAAAGCCAGCAGAATAGCAGATAATAGTTTTTTCATCCTTATTTCACGAGTTTATTCATTTCCTTCATGTATTTCTCGGTGAGGTCGCTGATGTACTTCTGCGTCTTCTGGGCTGCTTTGGTCAGCACACCCACTTCCTTGTATAGCAGAGAGAATCCTTGGTTCTGTTTGGTGAGGAAATCCAGATATTCCTTGTAAATCTCGCCCTTTGCTTTTGCCCTTTCAGCAATCTCTGTGGGAGGAATCTCCAAGCCATTTATCGTTTTCATGAGATCCTGCATCTTCGCATCCAGTTCCTTGTTCAGCTTGGTAATCTGGGCGAAGTAGCTGTCGGCACCTGTGAGCGACCTCATTTTAACAAAAGGCTCCATAGATGCGTAGGTGGATTTGATTGCTTCCTCGTTGGCCTGAATGGCCATCGCCTTGGCCATTACCTGCTGTTTCACTGCTGGCGAGGGCTCCCATCTGGAGGCTTGCTCAGGCTGTGGAGCTACGGGTATGGCCCGAGCGCCATAGTCCGGTTCGGGTTTCTCCTCGACAAACTCTACTTTGTCAATAACTTTCACCGTATCGGCTTCGTCTGTCAAGGGATCATCAAATACGATTTCGTCTTTCTTGCCATCAAACATGGTGCCTGTAGTCTTCGACTCATTCTCGTAGATATCAGGACGCAGCGAGGTAATCATATAGACGGTGCCCTTCAACGGGTAGCTGCCCGTTTCCATAGGCTGACGACCGTTGTAGTCGACATCCCAGACGACGGCATAGACATCGCGCAGTTCGGGGTTCTCAGGGTTCTTGCAGGCCATGAACCACATCTCCTGCGAGGGCTTCGTGCGGATGGAGATATGCTTGTTCATCGATTTGTCTCTGGTGACAACCTGAATCGAGAACGGCCGGTTGTTGCCTGGCTGGATGTGGAGGAACTGATAAGAGAACTGCTCGTCGGCCTTGAAGGCGCTGGTCATATTCCGCAAGTAAGGCCCTTTGCCTACAGCTGTAAAGCCAAAGGGCTCGATGCGCTCCCTCGACTCGATGATGTTGGTGTTGGGATTCTTGGAGACAGAATAGGTCTGTCCCTCGTTCTGTCCATAAACGTTGATCAGATTCTCTAATGCATTGATGACTCTTTGAGGCGTGTTCGGATAGATTTTCTTCTGAGCACTGGCTGTTGTGATGGCGCTGCAAGCGATGAGCAGCATGGTAATGATACGTTTCATAATGTAACTATTTTTGAGCTGTTTGTTCTAATGTATATCTTGAGATCTCAAGTTCGAGTTCCACCCACTTCAGATAGGCTTCGCTGGCCTGCTTCTTCAGCAGGGCGAGTTCCTCAGCGGTGTATTTGTAGTTCTCGGGGCGCGTGATGGGGATGTCGCGCTCGGTGAGTGTCTCGGCCATATCGGTTTCGGGGGCTGACGGTGTATCAGTGATGATTTCCTCCGTAGGCTCGGTGGCGGTTTCGGCCTTGGCCAGTTCGGTATTGGGCGCTACCTTCGTCGCTGATGGCTGCATGCGGACTTTAACGGGTTCTGCCTGGGGCGCGGGTATTGTTTCGGGCTCTACAACTTCTGGCTCTTCTGCTTTTGGCTCGACGATGACTTTAGGCTGTTCGGTCTTCTGGGCCACCTGTGGCTGAGCGGTCTGCGCTTCGTGCTTGGGCCACAGCGTAATGCCTATACCTATTATTAATAAGAGGCAGGCAGCAGCAGCCATCCAGCGCCAGAGCATTCTCGGCTTCGGAGCCGGCTTAGGCTCTTCCATCCGCTGCTTCATGCTGGCCATGAAGTCGGCTGTCAGTTGTGGCGTGTCTGAGTATTTGCGTCTCAGGGCCTCGCGCAGGTCTGTATCTTTGAATTGATTCATCTTATTGAAGTTTCTTATAAAGTTTCTTTCTCGTTCGGTAGAGGCGGTTGGCAAGTGCCGAGGCCTCGATGCCGGTGATGTAGGCGATTTCCGTCAGCGGACGGTCTTCGAAGTAGTAGAGCGTGAGGAGCATCCGTTCGTCGTCAGGCAGTTCATCCACGATTTCCATCAGTTGTGAGATACGCTCCTCGCGACCTGTAGAGAGTTCTGCCTCCAGCTCCTCGTTGCTGATATCCGTCTGCCAGACTTGCGTGTCTTCGATCGAGACGATCATCGGACGACGGCGTTTCAGGAAGTCGAGTGTCAGGCGGTAGGCGATGCGGCAGAGCCAGGTGGAGAGTGAAGCCCGCTGGGGGTCGTAGCTGTCGATGTGGCTGAAAGCACGGAGGAAGGTGTCTTGCGTCAGTTCCTGAGCGTCCATTACATCCGGCACCTGGCGAACAATCATGGCGAAGACGCGTTCTGCATAGCGGCAGACCATCTCGTCCTGTCCCTCGCGCCGTCCTCTGCGAACGGCCTCCATGATTTCTGTCTCTGTCAGAGCCTTCATTTTTTATTCGCTTCTACTTGTTATACGACATGTTCCCGGAAATATCCCGCACTTTCCAGAACTTTTTTTCATTTCGACTGCAAATATACGAATTTTTTTGTATCTTTGCATCTGTAAGACGTAACTAATTATCATTATGAGAACTACTAAGATTTTGCTGGCCGTGATGTTATCGGCCGTTTTCTGCTCAGAAATAGCAGCACAAGGTTTCCGGAGGGAGTCGTTTCCCGAAGGGTCGTATTCCCCAGTGACTAACATCAACCGCAACGGCTATCCGCGTGTGCTGAAGGATAACAGCGTGATGTTCCGCGTGAATGCCCCCCAGGCCCAGTTAGTGCAGATAGACCTAGGCGGCAAGAAGTATGATATGCAGAAAGGCGAAGGCGGCTTGTGGACGGTGACCACCAGTCCGCAGGTGCCAGGCTATCATTACTATTCGCTCGTTGTGGATGGTGTATCGGTGGCCGATCCCGCCAGTCAGACGTTCTATGGCTGCAGCCGTTGGTCGAGTGCCATCGAGATCAAGGAGGCCGGCATGGACGACTTCGAGGTGCGGGACGTGAAGCATGGTGAGGTGCGCACGGTCTATTATTTCTCGAAGGTAGATGGAGCCTGGCGTCCGCTGATGGTCTACACGCCAGCAGGCTATAACGAGAGCCAACAGGCCTATCCCGTAGTGTATATCCAGCATGGCGGTGGTGAGGATCATCGCGGATGGATGGAACAAGGACGTACGGCGCAGATTATGGACAATCTGATAGCAGCCGGCAAGGCCAAGCCGATGATCGTGGTGAGTTCGAACAGCAATGTGCAGTCGCGCAATGGTGGTTTCGGAGGTGGTTACAGTTGGCAGGGTATGCAGACCTTCCGCTCTGAACTGCTGGAGAATGTGATACCGTTTGTGGAGAAGACCTATCGCGTGAAGAAAGACCGCAAGAACCGTGCGATGTGCGGCTTGTCGATGGGTGGCGGACAGTCGTTCTATATCGGTCTGCGCGATCCCGAGGTGTTTGCCAACGTGGGCGTGTTCTCAACAGGTATGTTTGGCGGTATTCAAGGCGCCTCGAACTTCGACCTGGAGAAAGAGGTACCAGGCATGCTGACGGATACCAAGACGTTCAACCAACAGTTTGACGTGTTCTTCGTGAGCTGCGGTGAACAGGATCCACGCATCGAATACACCCGTAATATCGTAAAGAAGATGCGTGATGGCGGTGTAGAGGTGAAGTTCAACTCCTATCCTGGCGACCACGAATGGCAGGTATGGCGCAAGTCGCTGCATGAGTTTGCGCAGTATCTGTTCAAATAAAAAAATCCCGGGGGCGGAAGCCTCCGGGACACTGTTGTCATAATAAATAATGATGCCTTACAGCAGTGATTAATTATTAATTGTTTAATGATTTAAAATGCGCGATTAAGCCTCTGCGGGAGCCTCCTCAGCAGGAGCAGCCTCTTCAGCAGCACCAAGTGCCTCGAGAACCTCTTCCTCATCAGCAGCCTCCTCAGCCTCAGCAGCAGCGGCAGCAGCAGCCTTAGCATCAGCAGCAGCGCGGATAGCCTCCTCAGCCTCGGCAGCAGCCTTCAGCTCAGCAGCATTCTCAGCAACCACCTTCACGGGGATCTCAACGATCACCTCCTTGTGGTAGTGAACGAGAGCAACATAGTCGCCCAGCTTCTTGGCATCCTTCATGGTGATGATCTTACGATCAACCTCCTTACCCAGCTTAGCGAGAGCCTCAGCCACCTGAGCAGCACCTACAGAACCGTAGAGCTGACCAGTAGCGCTCACCTTTGCGGCAATCTCAAGAGCCACACCATTGAGCATAGCAGCCTTCTCCTCAGCAGCAGCCTTCTGGGCAGCCAGCTTGTGAGCCTGCTGCTTCAGGTTCTCAGCAAGAATCTTCTTGGCCATCGGCGATGCAATCACACCCTTACCCTGAGGGATGAGGTAGTTACGGCCATAGCCAGACTTTACATTCACGATATCGTTCTTGAAACCCAGACCGATAATATCTTCTTTCAGAATAATTTCCATACTTGCGTCCTCCTTGTTTTACTTCATCAAATCGGTTACGTAAGGCAGCAGAGCAATCTGGCGGGCACGCTTCACGGCCTGAGCCACACGACGCTGATACTTCAGAGATGTTCCGGTGATACGACGGGGAAGAATCTTACCCTGCTCGTTGAGGAACTTCTTAAGGAACTCGGGATCCTTGTAGTCGATGTACTTGATACCACTCTTCTTGAAGCGGCAGTACTTCTTCTTCTTCGTGTCGATAGAAGGAGCGTTCAAATAACGGATTTCTGTGTCCTGTGCCATAATTAAGCCTCCTCTGTTTTTGCGCCAAGCTTGTTGCGACGCTTCTCAGCGTACTCTGCAGCATACTTGTCGAGTTTAACTGTCTGGAAACGGATCACTTTCTCGTCACGACGGAAAGCGGTCTCCAATGTCTTGATCACTTCTGGCTCAGCCTTGAACTCTACGAGGAAATAGAAACCTGTAGATTTCTTCTGAATAGCATAAGCCATCTTCTTCAATCCCCAGGCCTCTTCGTTGATAATCTCTGCACCCTTATCGGTGAGGACTTTCTTGAACTTTGCGGCCGTTTCCTTTGTCTGGTCATCAGACAAAACGGGAGTCAAAATGAAAACGGTTTCGTATTGATTCATACTATAAATAAATAAAAAAATTAATAATGTGCTTCGAAAAGCGGGTGCAAAGGTACAAATTTTAGTTGAGAGTGAATAGTGAATAGTGAATAGTTAACCTCAACTTTAACATGATTTAATACTTTTCACCTGATTTTGCGTATTTTACATGCAGGAAAAGACCTATTAGTATGATAATCAGGCCTAAAAGGAGGATGAGATTACTCGATGTCCAACCTGCGAAATAAGCTATCATCAAAAAGAGGGCGCCGGCTATGACCAGCGCCACTCCTATGAGTTGTTTCCAACGGCTCATTCCTCTTCGGGGGTAATCAGTTTGTAACCCTTACCGTGGATGTTGATGATCTCGATCTGAGGATCATCCTTCAGGTGCTTGCGCAGCTTGGTGATGTAGACATCCATCGAACGGGCGTTGAAGTAGTTATCGTCGATCCAGATGGTCTTCAGGGCAAAGTCGCGCTGCAGGATCTCGTTAGCGTGAGAGCAGAGCAGGGCCAGCAGCTCGTTCTCCTTGGTGGTGAGCTTACGCTGTTCGTCGCCCAGGCAGAGCAGCTGCTTCTGGGTATCGAAGGTGAACTTACCGATGCGGTAGACGGTGCTTTCCTTGTTCTTCTTACCCTTCGTACGACGGATAATAGCCTCAATACGGAACACGAGCTCCTCCATTGAGAAGGGCTTGGTGATATAGTCGTCGGCACCAATCTTAAAGCCTTCGAGGATATCCTCCTTCAGCGTCTTGGCGGTCAGGAAGATGATAGGAATATCCTGATTGGAATTGCGGATTTCCTTCGCCAGCGTGAAACCGTCCTTCTTAGGCATCATCACGTCGAGCACACAGATGTCGAACTTGGTCTTCAGGAAGGCTTTGTAGCCCAGCTCACCATCGGCACAGAGCTCTGTCGTGAAGCCCTTGGCCTGCAAATACTCACGGAGCAACATTCCGAGGTTCTCATCGTCCTCGCAAAGTAAAATCTTCAGTTTCTCGTCCATAATCTTAAAATTTACAATTTGACAATTTACTATTTTACAATTTATTTCTCAATTTCGCTTATTTACTAATTGGTGTCCTCACGCAGGATCGGAAGTTTGATGGTGAACGTCGTTCCCTTCCCCAGCTCACTCTCACACTTGATTTCGCCTTCGTGGAGGTTGATGATCTTCTTGACGTAGGCGAGGCCGAGGCCGAAGCCCTTGACATCATGCACGTTGCCCGTGTGAACACGGTAGAACTTGTCGAAGATCTTCTTCACGTTCTCCTTCTTGATACCCAGCCCCGTGTCGCGGATGCTGAAGCAGAGATGCTCCTTCTCGTTCCAAGTACGGATATAAAGGTCGAGCGGCTCATCGGGCTTACGGTATTTCACCGCGTTATCCATCAGGTTGGTGATGGCATTCTGGAAGTGCACCTCATCGACGTAGATAGCAGAATCCACAGCCTCGATCTCGGTATAGATCTTTCCGCCCGTATGCTCCACACGCAGTGAGAAGCTGGAGGCGATGTTCTCGAGGAGTTCGTTGAGGTCGAGTTCCTTTTTCTTGAACGATGCCGTCTTACGGTCGAACATTGACATCTGCAGCACTTTCTCCACAAGGAAACGCAGGCGCTTCGACTCATCATTGATGATACCTCCCAGATGCTTGAGGATAGCAGGCGACTTGTCCACAGAGTCGTCGTTGAGCATCTGGGCTGCCAGCGAGATACTCGATATCGGGGTCTTCAACTCGTGGGTCATGTTGTTGATGAAGTCGTTCTTGATCTCCGAATAGCGCTTCTGACGGAAGATGACCACGATGGTGAACACGAAGGTGATGAGCAGCACCACGGTGAAGATCATCGACGGGATCATGAACCGCACACTCGAGAAGATATAGGAGTTCATATCGGGGAAGTGGATCTTCACCACACCCATCTTGGGCGACGGGTCGTTGCGGAAGAGGGTCTGCGTGTAGACATGCTCCCTACCCTCGTCGGTATAGTCCGGACAACGGTAGACCTCGCGCCCATCGCTCGTCTCCACAGTGAAGTGATAAGGGATGTTGACACCATTGTTCAACAGTTCCACCTTGATATCACGGTCCAGCAGCCGGAAGTTCACACGTTCCTTCAGGGGCTTGTCGGAAGCAGTATACAATATATTATAGACCACCTCGTCGAGCAGGGCCTTCTGATAGACATAACGGTTACGCACAATCTCCTGCAGCGATTTCGAAGCCTCGGAGATACTGCTCTTATCCGTGCGCAGGATCATCGCCTTCGAGACGTTGGCGGGCTTGATGGCGAAGGTCTTCAACTCGAAGCTCGAGTAGACCGTTCCATCATCAGCAGCCACCGCAAACTGATGTGACTGCTTGACGGTGCCCAGGCCATCGACCATCACCGAGTCCTGACTGTAGGCGCGACGCTCTGTATCTTTGACATCCTTCTCCAGATAGCGCAGGGTCTCGTTCATCTCCAGATTGCGCGAGGCCTGGTAAAGGCTGCGGTTCACCGATTCGTCAAACTGCTCCTTCTTCATCTTCGCCATCTGCTCGATGTAGGAGAGCTGCAAGAAAAGAAGCCCCAGAAATGCGAGGCCCATGATCGTTGCTATAATCCAAATCGTACTTTTCTTCATGTTTGTTCTAATTGCGATTGCAAAGTTAGTTGATTTCTTAAAATCCTTAATGCGTTTTGTTAATAATTTGCAGTAATTTTAAGAAAGTTAACAATATTAGTAATATTAAGGTACATATTTTCAACCAAAGAAAAAGCCCCATTCCGAAGAACGAGGCCATACACTATTAAAATTTGTTCAGACTATTGCTCCAAAGCCAGGAAGGTCAGTTTCTCATAACCTTCGAAATCATCAAACTGAATCTGGAAATTGCCATACAGATAGTAGTTACCACCCGTATTGTGCGTATCCTTGATGGAATTACTCTTAGCCAGCGCATTCAGGATCTGGTTGTAGATCACCTTATCGTTGTTGTCGTCAGGAATCTGAATGGCCATCGAGACCACTACCCCATCCACAATCTTATAGGTATAGTCGCCTGCTGCGTAGAGCTGGAAATTCTCCGTCTCCAGAATGGTCTCCAACTCGCCCACCTTTTCCTCCAGTTCCTCCTTTGTCAGATTCACGTGGTTGATGGGTTCACGGTTCTCATCCAGTTTGATATAAGTGGTGTCGACGGCTTCCTTGCCATCGGCATTATTCTCTGTTGCGTTCAGCGTCATTGTACCCACCAGCAACAACAGCGCTGCAAGTACCATTTTCTTCATCTCTTTCATCTCTTTCATCAATTGATTAACATTTTCGGGTGCAAAGATAGTATTAAAAAAGATATGAACCAACAGTTTGGTACATAAAAAAGTATAAAAACCGTATATTTTTAGCGCTTTTTGACAAAAATCAACCGTCTTGCGCTTTCATTTTGCAACAAGACGGTTGAATTTAGCAAATTTCTGACGATTACTTCAGCGGTCGGATGACGAAGGTGAAGTCGTAATCCTGATAAGGCATCTGATACTCTCTGCGAGGCCAAGCTCCCCAGGAGTTCACACAACCCAGACCGAACTGGCGCTGCTGGATATGTACCTGTGTCAGCGGACGCTCGATCAGGTCGCCAGAGTGATGACCCCAGCTCTTTTCCTTACGGGGACCATCGTCGAGATCCGACATCAGGAAGTTCAGGGCACTGGCCTCCATCGGAGCGTTGCTATAGAACTCGAGACCCTTGCCTGCTACGTTCTTCACGCGGAACCAGCGGATGTCCGTATGGTTACCCGACTCCTGCGGACGTACGTAGCTGTAGTACTCATCAGCCACCTTATTACTATATACACCGATAAACTCGCTGGAGTTACGGTCGATGTAGTTCTCCACAGGACCGCGACCATAATACTCTACCTCATTGAAGGCCTTCGGCATCTGCAGCTGCATACCATAGCGGAACATATTGGCGATCTTCGCCTCCTTATCCGCCTTCAGCTGCTCGCGGACGATCACCTCACCCTCTTTCGTCAGCGTATAGGTCATCTTCAACTCTGCCTTCACATCGGGCATCTCATAGGTGGCCTCAATCTCGTTGTCATCCACATCGAGCTTCTTCAGGCGCATCTGCGGATTCTTCCACACAGCGAAGCGGTTCTGCAATCCTGCACCATAGTCATTGTCCGTAGGTGCGCGCCAGAACTCAGGTGTGATCGACTCACGGTCCAGGAGCATCGGCTCTCCGTCGACATCCAGATAGTCAATCCATCCGTGACGCTTGCCAATGGTCAGCGAGGTACCACCAGCATCGAGCTTCACGTAGCTCTCGGTCTCCTCCTTGGCGATGTCGGAGTACTCGGATTTCTCGGAGTACTCTGAGAGATTCGGGAACTGATAGGGATTCAGCACAAACTGCTGACGCGCCACCACCTGACCCTTACCGATGAGCGGCTGCGCCTCGCGGGTCTTGAACTGGAAGATGACGAAGAGCTCCTGATCACCATGATGACCCAGCACGCGCTCGATCATCTGCTTCATAGCGTCGATGGTAACGACCTTACGCTGCTGCGGAGCGATACCGTTGATGGCGAAGGTGCCACCGTGTCCGAAGGTCATACCCTCAGGACGATTGCCCTCGTGATGATGACCAGCGGAAGCACCACCTACGAACCACTCCATCTCCAGATCGTCGAGCGTCTTGAAGAAGTTCTCGTTGTAGATCTCCACCTTGCCTTCCTTCAGGCCCTTATCAGCCACCCAGACGTTCTGATAGTAATAGCGCACCTCGTAGGCATGCGGATTCAGACGACGGTCGGGAGCGATGATACCGTTACAGTTGAAATTGTAGTCGGAAGCGGGATAACGTCCGTAGTCGCCACCATAAGTAAAGATCTCCTTACCCGTGATCGGACTCTTGTCGCGCAGACCCTGATCCACGAAGTCCCAGATATAGCCGCCCTGATATTTCGCATTCTGGCGGATGATGTCCCAATACTCCTTGAAACCACCCATCGAGTTACCCATCGCGTGGGCATACTCACACTGGATGAGCGGACGGGGATTATCGGTCTTCGAATACTTCTCGCAATCCTCATAGCCCATATACATCGGACAGAAGATATCCGTCTTGCCTGCGTGTCCGGCCTGCTCATACTGCACAGGACGGGTGCTGTCGTAAGCCTTCACCCAGTCGTAGGCCTTCTCGAAGTTCTCACCATAGCCAGCCTCATTACCCAGCGACCACACGATGATGCTCGGATGGTTCTTGAACGAGCACATATTACCCTCCTGACGCTCGATATGGGCTTTGGCAAATGCCTCGTTCTTGGCCAACGTTCCCTCGCGATAACCCATACCATGACTCTCGAGGTTCGACTCAGCAGTCAGATACAGTCCGTATTCGTCGCAGAGGTCATACCAGCGGGGATCATCGGGATAGTGGCACGTACGAACGGCATTGATATTCAGATACTTCATGATCTTGATATCCTGGATCATACGCTCTACCGATACGATATATCCACCATCGGGATCGAGCTCATGACGGTCTGCACCCTTAATCAGAATCGGCTGACCATTAACGAGTAGCTGTCCATTCTTGATCTCGATATGACGGAAGCCCACACGCTGCTTGATCACCTCCAGCACCTTGTCGCCTTGTTTCAGCGTTACCAAGACGGTATAAAGATGGGGTGTTTCTGCGGTCCAGGGCTTCACCTGATTCAGATAGATCTCGTGGTTGGCATCTATCTCGCTACTCACCTGTCCATCGTCGAAGATGATCTTCGCTGTGGCGGTGGCCTTGCCTGTGGTCTTCGCATCAAACTTCAGGATACCGCGCTTGGAATCCACCACCCAGTCCTGCGTCATCGTGAGGTCCTGGATATGTGCCTTCGGACGGGCAAAAAGATACACCTCGCGGGCGATACCCGTAAAGCGCCAGAAGTCCTGATCCTCGAGATACGAGCCATCACACCAGCGCATAATCTGCATGGCGATGAGGTTCTTGCCCGGTTTCAGATACTTGGTGATGTTGAACTCCGCAGCCACCTTCGAATCCTCGGAGTAGCCCACGAACTTGCCATTCACCCAGAGACTGAGGTTGCTCGTTGCAGAGCCCACATGATAATAGACCTCCTGTCCCTTCCAGTCAGCAGGCAACTCGAAGGTTCTGCGATACGAACCCGTATAGTTGTTGATTTCACCAATATAAGGCGGATCACTCTTGAAGGTTGTTCCCCAGGCATAGCCGATGTTCTTGTAGATCTTGTCGCCATAGCCATTCAGTTCGAAAAGTCCGGGAACGGGGAAGTCCACCCAGCTGGAATCATCATACTTCAGACCGAAGAAGTCCTTCGGGGCATCCTGATGGTTCTTCACGAAGTTGAATTTCCACATACCCTCCATCGAGAGGTAGCGCGACGATTTCGTCTTGTCACCCTGCTGGGCAAGGTCTTCACTCTCGAAGGCAAAGAATGCGGCATGTCTCTGCTCACGATTCAACTGATTCACTGTTGGGTCTTTCCACACGGGCGCCTTATCTGCAGCAAAGCTCTGAAATACTGCCAGACAAGCCATTGATAGCAATAGTTTTCTCATATACTTTAGTTATATTAGTTTGCTACTGGTTTTTAATGGGCACAAAGATACACATTTTTTCCGGAATATCAAAATATTTTTGGATTTTCACTTACTTTTTCGTATCTTTGTCCCCGATGAAGAAAGAAGAGCGATACCAGAGGATCCTGGCGCATTTCCGCAAAGAGATGCCCAACGTGAATACAGAACTCGAGTTTGGCAGCGTGTTCCAGTTGTTGGTGGCCGTCATTCTCAGTGCCCAGTGTACTGACAAGCGCATCAACCAGGTGACGCCCGAACTGTTCCGTCATTATCCCGATGCCAGGACGATGGCGAAGGCGGAACCCGAAGAGGTGCTGGAATATATCAGCAGTGTCTCCTACCCCAATGCGAAGGCGGACCATCTGGTGAAGATGGCGAGGGCCTTGGTAGAGAAACACGATGGCGAAGTGCCTTCGGATATGAATCTGCTGTTGGATCTGCCTGGTGTAGGCCGTAAGACCGCCAATGTCATTCAGAGCGTGGCTTTCGGGAAATCTGCGCTCGCTGTCGACACCCACGTCTACCGTGTGGCCCATCGCTTGGGACTTGTGAGCAAACGCGACAACACGCCCTATAAGGTAGAGATGGCGCTGACGAAATATATCCCCGAGGCGGATATCCCCGATGCCCATCACTGGCTGTTGCTGCACGGGCGTTATGTCTGCACCTCACGTAAGCCTCATTGCGAGAAATGCGAATTGGAAGCCCTTTGTCCGAAACTACTCGAGGGTTCCAAACTGGAATAAAAGAAATACCGCCAACCTGTTCAGATTGACGGTATTTACATTTTCCATTCTAATTCTGTTACTTCTTAGTGTTCGACTGATTTTTCTGCTGCTGGCCTCTTTGCTGTCCTTGACCACGAGGTCCGAAACCTCCCATCGGTGCCCCCATACCACCCATCGGTGCTCTGCCCATGTTCCTGAGCAGTCCGCGATGATACTGATCCTCAGCCCTGATGACATCAAACACCTTCGAGGCGGGCATCACACTGAAGAACTTGTTGTGATAGGTCTGCTGGATACTCTTCAGCTCCAGTTCCACCTGGTCGCGCTTCTGGATCATCTTCTTACAGGCAGCCTCGTCAGCAGGTTTGATTCTCACATCCTCACGCATCTTGTTGTAGAGCGCACGCTGCTTCTTCTGCATCTCCCTGAACAGGGGGAAGAAAGCCGATGCCTCCTGCGGAGTGAGACAGGCTTCCTTGGTGATATACTGCTCCAGATCAGCCTGATACTTCTCGGGGGAGAATCTCTGTTGCTGACCATTCTGCTGGTGTGAGAACTGTGGGAACCCTTGACGTGGGAAACCGCCCTGAGGAAATTGTCCCTGTCCCCAAGGTCCATCAGCATATACACCAAGTGTAACTGCCGAACAGAAAAGGCCAATAACCAATCGTCTCATTTTTAACATCATTTAATATTCCGATGACAAGCAGGCGTAGATATCCTGGTTGTCAAGCATCACGTAGTCTGCGGCCTCCTCAAAATAGTCATCCATCAACATCTGATTGTTGGCCACGACAGTCTGAGTGGGTGCTGCAACGCCATCGTCAGAGTGTGACTGATAGGCGAGAACACTGATGAACAAAGCACACACACTGGCAGCGGCATAAAGTACAGGCCTGAGCCACAGCACTTTAGCGCGTTTCTCCTTGCCTGCCTTAATGTCTCTGGGCGCGACACCCTCGGCCTCTACTTTCGCCATAATCTGGCTGCTGAGCGTGTCGAAATAGCCCTCCGGAACCCTGAACGGATTCTCCTTGCCGACTTTTTCTATGAGATATTTTTCTTCCATCATACTATATTGACGTTTAATCATTTAAAAGGTTTAATCATGTGATTTAAAAAATTCAGAAATCTTTTTCACCGCGATGTGATAGGAAGCCTTCAAGCTGCCTTCCGACGTTTTCAGGCGCTCACTCATCTCGCTGTATTTCATCTCCTCAAAGTAGCGCAGGGTGAACACGGTGCGCTGTACCTCAGGCAGTGAGGCGATGGCTTCCTGCAGCAGGGCCTCCGTCTCATCGCCATCGAAATATTCGTCTGCCATCAGCGTGTTGGCCACGTGCGAATCCTCATCATCGGCACTGATAGCGGCCATGTTCTTCTGACGGCGCACAAAGTCGATACTCTCATTGATGGCAATCCTCGAGATCCAGGTGAAGACCTTCGCATCACCGTGGAAAGTCTCCAGACCGTTCCAGGCTTTGATGAAAGCATTCTGCAGCACGTCGTTGGCATCCTCGTGCGTCAACACAATACGTCGCACCTGCCAATACAACTGTTCGCTGTATTGCTTCACAAGGATTTCGAAACCCTTATGCTGGGTTTCCGCCTTCATCAGCAACTCCTTGATTTGTTGATCGTCGTATTTATCCATTGTCACTCTGTCTTTGAACTCACTTAGGCAGGAAGCTGTCTATGGCAGACGCTATTGCCTTGTCGTAACCATATAGGTCGGGCCACGTCTGGACGATGCCTGTGGCCGGATTCGGATAAGCAGTATAGTAAATAATGTACACGGGCACGCGCGGTGATACCTCGTGATAGGTCATCAACCGATGGGGACGCGGCTCTTCCCCATGCTCTTCCAGATACTCGATACCCCGCACGGTCTGAGGCGGGAGATCCATCGAGATACGCAATCGGTCCTGCTCCCACTCGTCCATCTCGGGCATCAGGAAACAGGCCAGGTCGAAGGGCTTCTCCACACGGATACAACCATGCGACAGCGTACGCTTCTCACGCTGGAAAGCCCCGCGGTTATTGGTATCGTGCAGATAGACGGAGAAATTGTTGTTGAAGCGGAAGACGATACGTCCGAGACTGTTTCCCGGACCTCCGTGCTGTCCTACGCGCAACGTTCCCGATGCCAGATCCGACTGCGTCACCTCCGCAGGATCGAGGCTGTCACCAGAGGCCCGTTCCACGATATAGTAGTGATGACGGGCGAAATACGACGAATCGCCTGCATGACGCACGATATCTGACTGCACGATGTTATGGGGAATGATCCAGTCGGGATTCACCTGTACATGACTGATGGTGCTGTGCAGCAGCGGACTCTTCGTGGCGACAGCCCCGCAGCAGATGCGCATATCGAGTACCGAGTCACCGCCTACGGCCCACAGCTGCTGGGCAGGGATATTCACCAAGATGGCTTTCGCGTGGTCATCAGGACGACTCATCTGCCAGCGACAGCGTTCCATATTCACCGCCAGTCGTCTGCGGGCTTCCTTGCCTGTGGCCGTCGAGAGTTCATGCTGCAAGGTCTTATACAACGGACTCTTCGGTGTAGATTCCACCAGATAGTCCATGCGGTTGTCGGATGCCAGCTGCGAGATCACCTCCTCATAATCCGGTTCCTTCACCGTCTCGTCGAAGACTCTGGCAAACTCATCGGTACCGGCCTTCTTAAAGAGCTTGTTCATCAGGCGTGTAGGCCGCACGAAACCATAGCGCTGTCCTACGGCATAGCGCATATAGGCCTTCGAGAGATGGTAATCCAGTCGGGGCAGCAGCTCGTTGATATTCTGTCCTACGGAGTCGAAGGCCAGCGCCCTTACGATCCCCAGGTCCTCAGCAATCTCAGGGATGTAGAAAGCGGTGGTGTCGAGACCGCTCTGGGGCAGTTCGTGTCGCAGATAGCTCAGCAGCGAATCTGCCTCACCCACAACGCCCATCCGCGAATACCACATCGGGGTATCCTCAAACTTGGCGAGGTCGGTATAGCGTTTCTTCAGGGCCTGATCAAACGACCAGTGGGAAGTGTCCTTCGATAAAATATGCTTCAGACTCTGTTCCAGGCGAACAGTATCCAAAGCATTCACATAAGTTCCGAATGTAGAGAGGTCTGCCTCAGATGGCACGCGGTTTCCCGAATCACAGGAAACCAGCAGTGCGCAGGCCATCAGTAGCGTCAATACTAATGAATGGAAACCTTGCGCACTACGTTGCCAACCTTGAGAACATAACACCCTTTGGTCAAATTAAGTTCAATACGCTGGGCAGGGCTATCAATCTGATACTCTGCAACTTGCCTGCCCGTGAGCGACACCACGATGAGTTTCTGACCCTGAGCACCACACACGGTGACGGCATTCCCGTCGATCGTCAGGGTGATGGTCTCGTCGATCATCTCGGCCACACCACGCTCCTCCAGCATCGTCGGTTCAGCTGCTGCAGGAATGGCAAGAAATGCCGTCATTGCTATGATAAGTAGATTTTTTCGCATACGCATACGTCTATAGTTGTGGCAAAGATAGACATTTTTGGCGAAACTACAAAATTTTTCTTAAGAAAAATGCATTTCTACCCCCAAATTAGACGTCAAACACGTCCATTTCGTTCGTCAAATAGCATTTTTCGAACTCTTCCTTGGCCTCGTTGAGCAAGATGTTCTCATCCTCGTAGCGCGAACTGTAGTGTCCCAGCAGCAACTTCCCCACCCCCGCCTTGCGGGCTACCATCGCTGCCTGACGGGCGGTCGTATGACAGTATTTCTCTGCCTGCTTCAGGTGGTCGTCGCCATAGGTACTCTCGTGATAGAGGGTATCCACACCCTGCACCAGCTGCCACAGATCGTCGAGATAACGGGTATCACTGCAATAGGCATAGCTACGCACGGGATCAGCGGACGTCACCAGCCGTTCGTTGGGGATCATCTCCCCCTCGGGCGTCACCCAGTCCGCACCCTTCTTGATATTGTTGCGCTGACTGATGGGAATCTTGTAGAACGCCATCATCTCCGGACGGATATGGGGATCAGTGGCCTTCTCGCGGATCAGATACCCGCAACAGGGCATCCGGTGCTGCAGGGGAATCGACCATACCTCTACGCTGTGATCGTCGTAGATCATCTGGTGCTGCGTGGGATCCACAGGATAGAACTTCACCTCAAAGCCCAGGTCGTGGGTAAAGAAGGTGATCTGTCCTTCGAGGATAGGACCCAGTTCCTTGGGACCATACACATGCAACGGTGCCGTACGCCCCACGAGTCCGAAGGTGGAGATCATACCGATGAGTCCGAAACAGTGGTCACCGTGCAGATGGGTGATAAACACATGACTGAGCTTCGTAAAGCGTATCTTACTGCGTCGCAGCTGCATCTGCGTACCCTCGGCACAATCGAGCATGAACAACTTTCCCCGCACTTCGACCACTTGCGACGAAGCGTTATGACGAAGGGTGGGAAGCGCACTTCCGCACCCCAGGATATGCACTTTAAACGGTTCCAAAGAATTCAGGCGTGATTAAAGGTGGAACTCTTCAGCAGCGTCCTCGAGTTGCAGACCGTGCAGATCCAACTTCTCAGGCTCCTTCCAACGGCTGTACTCAAAGGTTTCCATCTCCTCTCTGGGCTTGTTCATGGTCCTGTAGACCAGCGAGTCGGCACCCAGTTTCACCAGTTCGTAGAGGTTGAGTTCTTCCTCGTCGCCACCGCCATCGCGCTGTGAGAGGATCTCCAGACGACCGTTGAAGATTTTCCAGGTCTTGTAGATGATGCTGCTCTGCTCAATGCTCTCGGCCACACCACCTTCCTTGATACGGATACCCACCTCAGAACTGCCGTCGATGGGATTAGGCATCACCCAATCGCCCAACAGCGCATTTTGGTTGATCACGATGACAGCCTCCGACTGGGTGGCATTGGGGAACACAGCGAGACGATCGCCCACCTGCAGTCCTCCAAACACCTGACCTGCCTCCAGCGCATTCGTGATACTCAGCACCAGCGTGTCACCATTGTCACGCAACAACTGAAGGGTGTTCATGGCCGTACCGTCGCCACAGAGACCATAAAGGGTCTGGTCACGAGGAATCGCATTCACTGCCGCAGTGTCTTCTTCATCAGGAGCCACCTGCTGTTGCTGGTTGCCACCACCACAACTCATCGTGATGGTCATACTGGCTACCGCCACACATAAAATCCAAATCTTTCTCATATATACTATTCACTATTCACTCTTCACTCTTCACTCTTCACTCTTCACTAGCTTTCGCTTCCTCCCATAGTTTATCCATTTCCTCTAACGTCATCGTATTCAGCGGCTTACCAATCTTAATGCTATGCGCCTCGATATAGTTAAAACGGTTGATAAACTTACGGTTTGTCATCTCCAATGCGTTGTCGGGATTCAGCTTATAGAGGCGGGCGGCATTGATCACCGCAAAGAGGAAATCACCCAGTTCTTTCGTCGAACGTTCCTTGTCGTTGCGCTCTAGTTCTGCCTCCAGTTCATCAATCTCCTCGCGCACCTTTTTCCACACATCCCGACGGTCCTCCCAGTCAAATCCCACATTACGGGCCTTGTCCTGAATCCTGTAGGCCTTGATGATACTGGGCAGCGCTGCAGGCACACCCGAGAGCACACTCTCATTACCATCTTTCTCCTTCAGTTTGATCTGCTCCCAGTTCTCCAGCACCTGCGTCACCGTCGTCACCTTTTCACTATTCACTATTCCCTCTTCACTATTCACTTCCTTTGGAACAAAGGGCAGAGGCTTTGGTTCTTCGGCGTCAATCTGCGAGGGATGATACACATGCGGATGACGGGTGATCATCTTCCTGGTGAGGGCGTTACACACATCCGCCATATCAAACTGCTCCTTTTCCTCAGCGATCTTCGCATAGAAACAGATATGCAGCAGCACATCGCCCAGCTCCTTGCAGATGTCATGCACGTCGTTCTTGATCAGGGCATCGCAGAGTTCATACGTCTCCTCGATGGTATTGGGTCGCAGGCTCTCGTTCGTCTGTTTCTTGTCCCACGGACAATTGGCTCTCAATGCATCAAGCACATCAAGAAACCGCCCAAAAGCCTGCATTTTTTCTTCTTTTGAGTGCATATTCTTTAAATATTTGGGGCAAAGTTAATAAATAATTCATAATTCATAACCAATAATTCATAATTATTTTATAATTTTGCAGCGATTTTTTGAGATTTTGCCGTTTTTGAGCATAGAAATAACAAATAAACATATGGAATTAGCAAGCAAATACGACCCGAAAGAGGTCGAAGGCAAATGGTACCAGTACTGGCTGGACCACAAACTATTTTCGAGTAAGCCCGACGGACGCGAGCCCTATACCATCGTGATTCCGCCGCCCAACGTTACCGGAGTGCTCCACATGGGTCACATGCTGAACAACACCATTCAGGATATCCTTATCCGTCGTGCCCGTATGGAGGGCAAGAACGCCCTCTGGGTTCCCGGCACCGACCACGCCTCCATCGCTACGGAGGCCAAGGTGGTGAAGAAACTCGCCGAACAGGGCATCAAGAAGCACGACCTCACCCGTGAGCAGTTCCTGAAGCACGCATGGGAGTGGACCGACGAGCACGGAGGCATCATCCTCAAGCAGTTGCGCCGTCTGGGTGCAAGCTGCGACTGGGACCGCACCGCCTTCACCATGGACGTGAAGCGCTCTGAGAGCGTCATCAAGGTCTTCGTCGACCTCTATAACAAGGGCCTCATCTATCGCGGCCTGCGCATGGTCAACTGGGATCCGAAGGCTCTCACCGCCCTCTCTACCGAGGAGGTCATCTACCGTGAGGAGCAGAGCCACCTCTTCCACCTGAAATACTACGTGGCCGACCTGAAGGCCCTCGACAACGAGGAAGCCTTGAAAGCCGAAGGCAACGTCATCCACAAAGACGAAAAAGGCTACTACGCCGTTGTCGCCACCACGCGTCCTGAGACCATCATGGGCGATACCGCCATGTGTATCAACCCCAAGGACCCGAAGAACCAGTGGCTCAAGGGCCGCAAGGTCATCGTGCCCCTCGTCAACCGCGTCATCCCCGTCATCGAAGACCGCTATGTGGACATCGAGTTCGGTACGGGCTGTCTGAAGGTGACACCCGCCCACGATACCAACGACTATATGCTGGGTAAGACCCACAACCTCGAGACCATCGACATCTTCAACCCCGATGGCACCATCAGCGACCAGAGCCCCATCTACGTGGGTATGGACCGTATGGACTGCCGCAAGCAGATTGCCAAGGACTTGCAGGAAGCCGGTCTCATGGAGAAGATCGAGGACTACACCAACAAGGTGGGCTACTCCGAGCGCAATCCCGACACCGCCATCGAGCCCCGTCTCTCGCTGCAGTGGTTCCTCAAGATGAAGCACTTTGCCGACATCGCCCTGCCGCCCGTGATGAACGATGAGCTGAAGTTCTATCCCGCAAAATACAAGAACACTTATAAGAACTGGCTGGATAATATCCAGGACTGGTGTATCTCCCGTCAGCTGTGGTGGGGACACCGCATCCCGGCTTATTATTACAACGAGGCAGGCGACTTCGTGGTCGCTGAGACCCCTGAGAAGGCCCTCGAGCTCGCCCGTGAGAAGAGCGGCAACGCCAACCTCCAATACGCCGACCTGCGTCAGGACGAAGATGCCCTCGACACCTGGTTCTCCTCATGGCTCTGGCCCATCTCGCTGTTCGACGGCATTAACCAGCCTGGCAACGACGAGATCAAGTACTACTACCCCACCAGCGACCTCGTAACAGGTCCGGATATCATCTTCTTCTGGGTAGCCCGTATGATCATGGCCGGTTATGAGTACATTGGCGACATGCCCTTCAAGAATGTCTACTTCACGGGTATCGTCCGCGACAAGCTGGGCCGTAAGATGTCGAAATCTCTCGGCAACAGCCCCGACCCCATCGAGCTCATCGAGAAGTTTGGTGCCGACGGTGTGCGCATGGGTATGATGCTCTCCGCCCCCGCAGGCAACGACATCCTCTTCGACGAGACCCTCTGCGAGCAAGGCCGCAACTTCAACAATAAGATCTGGAATGCCTTCCGTCTCGTCAAGGGCTGGAAGGTGGCCGACATCGAACAGTCGGAGGCCGGTAAGATTGCCACCTCGTGGTTCGAGGCCAAGCTCCGCCAGACCAGCGCCGAGGTCGACGACCTCTTCAAGAAATACCGCATCTCTGAGGCCCTGATGGCTGTCTACAAGCTCTTCTGGGACGAGTTCTCCAGCTGGTACCTCGAGATGGTGAAGCCCGCCTATATCAACGGTGAGGCACAGCCCATCGACCGTGAGACCTACGACAAGACACTCCAGTTCTTCGAGATTCTGCTGAAGATGCTGCATCCCTTCATGCCGTTCATCACCGAGGAGCTCTGGCAGCACCTCTACGACCGCAAGTCTGGTGAGTCCATCATGCGCGACAGCCTTCATCTCCCCGCTCCCAGCGAGGCCGATGAGAAGCTGGCTGCACAGATCGAATGCGTCAAGCAGATTGTCTCTGGTGTGCGTATGGTTCGCTCATCAAAGAATATCGCCCCCAAGGAGCAGCTCGAGCTGCAGGTGGTGGGTCAGAATGCCTACGAGGCTTTCACTGCCGTCATCATGAAGATGGCCAACCTCAGCGCTATCTCTGTAGTTGCTGACAAGGACGCCACCGCTGCCTCGTTCATGGTAGGCACCGACGAGTTTGCAGTGCCCCTGGGCAACATGATCGATGTCGAGGCCGAGATCGCCAAGATGGAGGCTCAGCTTCAGCACCTCGAAGGCTTCCTCGCCGGCATCCAGAAGAAACTCTCCAACGAGCGTTTCGTTCAGAACGCCCCCGAGGCCGTCGTCGCCCTCGAGCGCAAGAAGCAGAGCGACTCCGAAGAGAAGATCGCCGCCCTCAAAGAATCCATTGCCGCCCTCCGCGGCAAATAATTACACAGTAGGGACGGTTCCTACTGTGTAAATTTCACCATAAAAGCCCCGGGACCCCCGAGGCTTTTATTGTTTATACTATTCACTATTCACTCTTCACTATTCACTTTTCTTAAGGTTGACTTTAAACTTTCAATCTTCTCGTATTCCTTATTATCCAATTGCATCCGATACTGCCCCTTCCTTAAATACTCATAAATCTGCGCCTTCGGCCACCGTTTCTTCATCTCCTCCCTCGTCTTCTCCGACATATTGCCGACAATATTCAGCCGTTCGAATTTGATATTATAGAACCATTCCGGCAGCGTCACCTCATCCGTGAACTCCATCTCCAGCAATTTGATCTTCTTCAATTGCTTCATCACCTCCGGCACCTCCTTCACACGGAGGGTGATGCCCCATTCACTGTCCAGTTTCTTCATCTGATTCAGCGTCTCCTCGTCGGTCTCCTTCACACGCACCATCCAACCGATCTTCGGCGTCACCATATTCGTTTCCTTATCCTCCTGAGCGCCGATAAATCCCGCCCAGAGCTCCATAGGCCACTCGTGGAGCAACATGCCAGTTTCACGATCTATCATCTGGTATTTAAACGGCGTGCGCACCATCTCCGACTCCATCTCCTTCGTATGCTCCACCTGGTCGAGCGTCTTTCCGTTCTCGTCGGGGAACAGCCTCAACAGCCATCCGTCCAGCACCGTCGGCTCCCTCATGTCGCAGGCGCCACCCTGCAACTCGTCAGGGCGATACTGCTTCACCATACTCTTCCAGAAATGCTTATTGGGCTTGCCCTCAGCGGTGCGCAGAATCTGCAGCAGCACATACTCCAGCTTCTTCGTCCATTCCTCCATTCCGTACACACTCAGTCGTCGGGTCTTGTCCATCACCTCCCGCCAGTCGTCGGGCGTACCCAGCAGCGTGATGCTGGGGATGCCGCAGCCCATATATATCACCACATATTCGAAATACGACTTCATCGCATCCATCAGTGTGATCTGCGAGGCCACACGCTCCGTCAGTCCCGTTGTCGAGAAGTTGGCGGTGATGGTATTGCCGATGTCGCCTTTGGTATAGCGTTCTATCTGCGAGGTAAAGCCGCCAATCAGCTTCGGCCAGTCAGCCTTCTGCGAGAGCACATCCACGTCTGATTCCACCACCAAACTGATCTTGCCCTCATGATCCACCAGTTGCGGTCGCAGCGCCTCAGCGTGGGCATTCACATAGCGCGCAAAGCCCTGACTGATCAGCAGCCAGATCATATCTGGCGACAGCGTCACCGACTTATGCTGGGCATAGGCCTTCACGATCGCACGGTAGAAAGCATCCGGTCCGTGATACTCCAGCTTGTCCTCGTCAGCAAAACTGGTGGCAATGATGTGGTGCGCCTCATACTTCACGGGCTCATCCACGATGAGCCGCTTGGCCAGAGACTCTCCATCATAGGAGGGGGACGATTGGTTCACATCCTTCAGGTCCTCATCCACCACAAATGAAATACTGCCCTCACTCTGCGCAAGGATCTTCAATTGCCACTCGTCATCATCAGCCCAGGCCGAAAACGCGCTGAAAGCCAGCAAAATGGTTAGTATGGTTTTTATCTTATTCATATATTATTATTTGTTTGCAAATTTATGGATTATTTCTCAAACTTCCAAATTATAGCAAGAAAAAAGCACGGCAAAAAGCACTTCTCTTCATTATACTATATTGACGTAGTTTTCTTAGTAAGGTTTAATAATATTTGTGTAGCCTTAAAAACCTTGCATTCTTGCATCCTTGCATCCTTGCAAAGGCACATATGGGAGGAAGAAGGTGGGCTAATTATTATTATATTATAATATAATAATAATTAGATTCCTCTTTCACGGTAATTGGGCCTATTTTTTTTTGATGCAAGGATGCAAGAATGCAAGATTTTATACTCGTTTTTTCGAAACGTGTTTTTTTGCGTGCTTTTTTGGCGATATAATTTGGAAAGGCTTTGAAATTTTTGTACCTTTGCACTGTCGACGAAAAAAGGCGAAATTTGCGGTCTGCCTGGGTAACAAAAATTTCCTAGCGCGCGGACACGTGTTTCCTAGACAGAGCGCAAAAATGAGCCAGACGAGTGATCATTGAAATATTGATACAATAATATTCCCGCACAACTGACGGACAGTCATGCGGGATTACGAAAAAGAGTCTCAACTGTGTTGTCTCTACCTGATGCGGTCGAGGGAGCGAACGAGCTTTTCGTCGGCTCGGATGGCGCGACGGGCCAGGAGATAGAGGATGAGGGCGATTGCGGGCAGCACGGCGGGCCACTCAGGACGGAAGTCTACAGCGCCCCAGGACTTGTTGCCAGCAATATGTCCCACGACGATGAAGCAGATGTACCATCCCACGATGAGCAATGCGTTGAGGGCACAGAAAAGGGCCTGCGCCTTGCGGTTGCGGAAGATGAAGATGGTGTAGGTGCCGAGGGCTGCGGTGGGCAGCAGGATGGCCATCAGGGGCCACACGTCGAAATGACGCTTGCCGATGGGATCGGTGAACCAGAGGTTGTAGACACGAGCCACATCGACGCCACCGAGGTTGAAGGCACCGATCTGCATACACAGACAAATGACCGTCAGGATAACGGCCACTAGGAGATAAACGGTCTGTTTACGTTGCCACATAAGAACAGGGATGATTAATCGAGCTGGTTGTTCTCACGTGAGGGGTCACGCCAGTAGACCTTGTCCTCGATGAACTCCTGTGTTGCCAGCAGCGTGGGCTTCGGCAGCTTCTCGTAATAGCGTGAGATCTCGATCTGCTCGCGGTTCTCGAACACCTCCTCGAGGGAGTCGTTGTATGAAGCAAACTCAGCCAGTTTCTTGGAGAGGTCCTCCTTGATCTGGGCGCTGATCTGATTGGCGCGCTTAGCGATGATGGCTACACTCTCATAGATATTGTCGGTATCATGACAGAGGTCCATGATGTTGCGGGTCACGGTATTTACCGGTGCTTTTGATTTCTTGTAATCCATATTTCTTAATCCTTAATAACTTTCTTGCATTTGGCGATGAACTTTTCGGCGGTGCGGACGTCCTTGGAGTCGGGATACTCGTTGATGAAACCGTAGCACTCGTCCTCGGCATCGCGGTAACGGTCGAGGCGGCGGTCCTCGGTGCTGTTCTCAGCCAGCTCGAACTTGCTCTTCATGATGAGCAGCGCAAACCGCTCGCGGATGGAGCAGAAGGGATAGGTCTTCAAAGCGTTCTGGGCGGTGATGATGCACGAGGTATAGTTGCTCTCGTCGTTCTTGTTGATATTGCCGAAATATCCGCCGAGGTTATAATAGAGCTCGGCAGAGAGATACTCCTTCATGATGAGCTTGTCCTGCAACTCATAGAGTCGTTTCTGGGCAGCGGGACGCAGCTTGGAGTCGGGATAGAGGTCGAGGAAGTTCTGATAGGCGTTGATGGCGCCGATGGTGGGTGTCTGGTCGAGACGGGGCTCGGGGGTACTCTCATAGAGCGCCTGACCCACGTAATAGGCGGCAGCCTCGGCATAGGTGCCACGGGGATAGCTGCTGCCATACTTCTTGAAAGTGGCGGAGGCGGCCTCGAAATCACCGTTGCAATACTGCGCCATACCCAGCATGTAGAGACTCTCCTGAGCCTCGTCGCTGGCCTTCTTGACGGTCACGAGCTGTTCCAGCAAGACAGACGCCTGCGAGAACTTATTATTGGCGAAGGCCTCCTTGGCATACTCGTACTTGTAGGTATCGTCAGCCGACTTGTAGACCCTGTTGAACTCTCCTGCGCAACTGCATAAAAACAGCATCGCGCACGAACCTATTATGATACTTTTCTTCATATCGGGGTGCAAAGTTACGATTTTTCGGCAAAATAACAAAGTTTTTTTTCAAAATTATGAATTATGCATTATTAATTATGAATTATTTAGTATCTTTGCACCTTATTATGAGTGATTTCAAATTAACTTCACCCTATCAGCCCACCGGTGACCAGCCTGAGGCGATCAGGGAGCTGACGGAAGGATTGCAGCGCGGCGACCAGTCGCAGGTGCTGCTCGGTGTGACGGGTTCGGGAAAGACCTTCACGATGGCGAATGTCATCGCCCAGGTGAACCGCCCTACCCTCATCCTGAGCCACAACAAGACGCTGGCTGCCCAGCTCTACGACGAGATGCGGGGCTTCTTCCCCGAGAATGCGGTGGAGTATTATGTCAGTTATTATGACTACTACCAGCCCGAGGCGTATCTGCCCGCCAGCGACACCTATATCGAGAAAGACCTCTCTATCAACGACGAGATAGACCGATTGAGACTGTCGGCCGTATCTAACTTACTGTCAGGCAGAAAGGATGTAGTGGTGGTATCGTCGGTATCGTGTATCTACGGTATGGGAAGTCCGGTGGCCTTGCAGGAGAACGTGATCAGACTGCACGTGGGTCAGAAGCTGGACCGCAACATGCTGTTAAGGAATTTGGTAACCGCTCTCTACGTGCGCAACGACGTGGATCTGCAACGAGGCAACTTCCGTGTGAAGGGCGACACCGTGGACATCGCGATGGCGTATAGTGAGGTGGTGCTGCGGGTGACCTTCTGGGATGATGAGATCGACGCCCTCGAGGAGGTGGATGCGGTGACCTTCGACCGTCTGGCACGCTTCGAAGAATACCAGCTCTATCCCGCCAACCTCTTTATGACCTCGCAGGAGCAGACGAACATCGCCATCCGCGAGATTCAGGACGACCTGGTACAGCAGGTGGCCTATTTCGAGGAGTTGGGCGACGGCATCAAGGCGCAGCGCATCAAGGAGCGCGTGGAGTATGATATGGAGATGATCAAGGAGCTGGGGCATTGCTCGGGCATCGAGAACTACAGCCGCTATTTCGACGGGCGCAAGGCGGGCGAACGGCCCTACTGCCTGTTGGATTTCTTCCCGAAGGACTACTTGATGATCATCGACGAGAGTCATGTGTCGGTGCCCCAGATACGGGCGATGTACGGTGGTGACCGCGCCCGCAAGACCAACCTCGTGGAGTACGGTTTCCGTCTGCCTGCCGCCTTCGACAACCGTCCGCTGACCTTCGAGGAATTCCACGAGATGATCAACCAGGTGATCTACGTGTCGGCTACCCCCGCCGACTACGAGCTGGAAGAGGCCGAGGGCGTGGTGGTGGAACAGGTGATCAGACCTACGGGACTGTTGGACCCCGAGATTGAGGTGCGCAAGAGCGAGAACCAGATTGACGACCTGATGGACGAGATACTGACCCGCAAGCATCGGGGTGAGCGCGTGCTCGTGACCACCCTGACCAAGCGTATGGCGGAGGAGCTGACGGGCTATCTTCTGGACCATCATATCGCCACGAACTATATCCATAGTGACGTGTCGACGCTGGATCGTGTAAAGATCCTGACGGAACTGAGACAGGGGGCCTATGATGTGCTGGTGGGTGTGAACCTGCTGCGTGAGGGACTGGACCTGCCCGAGGTGTCGCTCGTGGCCATCATCGATGCGGATAAGGAGGGATTCCTGCGCAATCATCGCAGTCTGACGCAGACGGCCGGACGTGCAGCAAGAAACGTAAACGGCAAGGTGATCATGTATGCCGACACCATCACCGCCTCGATGCAGCTGACCATCGACGAGACGCTGCGCCGCAGGACGAAGCAGATACAATACAACGAGGCCCACGGCATCACCCCCAAGCAGATTGTGAAGAACCTGAGCGTGAGTGCGTTGCAGAAGGAGAACCGCGCGGATACGAAGGAGATGCTGCGGGATATCGGTGTGGCTGCGGAGAGCGGTAGCACGGGCGCCATGATGACTGCCGACCCGATTATCGGACAGATGACGCGTGAGCAGCTGCAGAAACTGTTGAAGGAAACCACCCGCAAGATGAAGGAGGCCGCCAAGCAGCTGGACTTCCTGCAAGCCGCACAATACAGAGACGAAGTGTTTAGACTCCAACAACAATTGGAGTCAGTGAATAGTTAATTGTTCCAAATTATTCACTATTCACTATTCACTATTCACTAAAAATTTGTACTTTTGCAGCCATAATTATAAATAAGGTAACGATGAAAAAGATTTTGATAACCCTGTTGCTGGCTCTGCCCCTGATGGCTGCCGCACAGGACAACACGTGGGAAAGAATAGAAACAGGTGCTGCAAACCAGGCCAATCCCGACGCTAAGTATCTGGTAGAGAACGCGGTGCCGGTGGTTGACAGTAAGGTGTGCTGGCAGAAGGTGATCGAGGCTCCCGGTAAGAGTGCCCAGCAGATCTACGACATCCTGCTGGCCCAGCTCACCAAGATGACAAAGGAGGAGAACCAGTTGGAGGAGCGCAGCAAGGTGGCCATTCAGGACGAGGCTGCCCACCAGTTGGGTGCCACCTTCCACGAGTGGCTGGTGTTTAAGAACACCGCCCTCACGCTGGACCGTACGGTGCTGAACTACCAGATCATCGTGAACTGCAGCGATGGCAAGGCCGATGTGCAGATGACGCGCGTGAGCTACGACTACGAGCTGGAGCGCGACCCCACCCACTATGCGGCTGAGGAATGGATCGTCGACAAGGTGGCCGTCAACAAGAAGCATACGAAGCTGACGAAGCTCTCGGCCAAGTTCCGCAGGAAGACCATCGACCGTAAGGACTTCATCTTCAATAAGTTTACCTCACTGCTTAACGAGAAATGAACAAGGACCGCATTCGCAATGTGCTGAATCTGATCTTTATGATCGTGGCGGTGGTGGGCGTGGTGATCTACCTCACCGATGACAGGATGAAGGGTACTATCATTATCCTCATCGCCATGTGTTTCAAGATGGCGGAAGCCTCCATGCGAATGTTCAAAAAATGATGCAAAGACGATATTGCCATATATATCTGCTGAGAGTGGTATTCATACTATTCACTCTTCACTATTCACTATTCACTCGATCGCAAGATACGTTCAGCCAGATCGATGAGTCGGGAAATGTGACGCAGCGTAACAGCAACCAGAATTTCAACAAGCACAATAACGACACCACGAAGAACAAGGAGGTGCCCAAGGGCATGAAGACGTGGACGGTGGACAGAAAGTTCGGTAATGTGATCCCCACAGAGCCCGACACGCTGCACCATCTGTTCCCGCAGTCGCTCTTCAACTGGGGCAGGTATGGCGAGTACAACACCGTGGGCAGCAACTATACCGCCCGCGAGAACCGCATCTTCATCGACCGTAAGGAGAGCAGTCCGTTTATCTTCACCGACCCCTATTCGTTCTTTATGGTGGAGCCCGACGAGTTTCTGTTTACCAACACACTCTCGCCCCTCACCTACCTCACTTACGACAACTGCGGTGACAAGCAGAACGGTGAGGACAGGCTCGACGCGAAGTTTGCCGTGAATGTGAACAAACGACTGGGATTCGGATTCCAGCTGACCTACGACTACGCCCGAGGCTATTACAGCAGTCAGAGCATATCGCACTTCAACGGTTCGATTTTCGGCACCTACCTGGGTGACCGTTACAACGCCCACTTCCTCTTCTCGACCAACCACCAGAAGGCCACCGAGAACGGCGGTATCACCAACGACGAGTATATCATGCACCCGGAATCGTTTAATGACGATTTCGCGGAGAATGAAATCCCCACGACACTCACGCAGAACTGGAACAAAAACGACAACCTGCACGTGTTTCTGAGTCACCGTTATAACATCGGTTTCTACCGTCAGGTGCCGATGACCGAGGAGGAGATCAAGGCCCGCGAGTTTGCCAAGGCCTCGAAGGAGGAGAAAGAAGAGAAGGCACAGAAGAAGGAGGGCAAGGATGCCCCGAAAGGCAGGCCCACTGATGCTCCGAAAGGACGTCCTGAGGGTTCTGCCATCGCAGGTATGGAACCGCCTAAGGACAAGACAGATGCAGCGGTAGACTCCACCCGTATCCAGGTGGACAGTCAGGAGAAGCTGGACAGTCTGAACCGTCTGCAGGCCATCCAGGACTCCATCGACGCCACGATGAAACGCGAGTATGTGCCTGTGACCAGCATCATCCACACGCTGGAACTGCATAATTACAAGCGCGACTATCTGGCCTATCAGGTGCCTACGGGCTATTACCTCGACCGCTATTACACCACCATGGGTGGCGACAGCATCGACGACCAGTATAAGCACTTCCAGGTGAAGAACACCTTCGGACTGGCGCTGCTCGAGGGCTTCAACAAATATATGAAGGCCGGACTGAAAGGATTCGTCACCCACGAGTACCGTCGTTATGATATGCCCGACACTCTGGGAACGACCGTCTTCCAGCAGCGATGGACAGAGAATAACGTCAGCGTGGGCGGACAGATCAACAAGACACAGGGAGAAACGCTGCACTTCAACCTCACGGGAGAGTTCTGGTTGGCGGGCGAAGATGCCAGTCAGCTGAAACTCGACTTTGATACCGAACTAAAATTCGCCCTCTTCAAGGACACCGTGCGGGTGGCTGCCAAAGCCTTCTTCCACCGTCTGAACCCCTCGTTCTTCTACCGTCGTTACCACTCGCAGCACCTATGGTGGGACCTGCAGGACGAACTCAAACAGGAGATGCGCACGAGAGTGGAGGGTAACCTGTCGTATTCGCTCACGAACACCCGTCTGCGTCTGGCTGTCGAGGAGATACAGAACTACACCTACTTCGGCATGAGCTACGACCATTTCGATGACGGTACTATCAATAGTCCGGGACCAGCGAATCTGACGGTTGGCGTGTTGCAGGAGAGCAAGAACATCAACCTGCTTACCGCACAACTGTTCCAGAGCTTCCGTCTCGGTCCGCTGAACTGGGAGAACATCATCACCTATCAGAATTCGAGCGACGAGAACGTGTTGCCCGTGCCCACGCTGAACATCTTTACGAACCTCTACCTGAAGTTCAAGATTGCCCGCGTGCTGGATGTGGAACTGGGTGGTAACATGACCTACTTCACAAGATACGAGGCAGCGGATTTCTGTCCGGCACTCAACCAGTTTGCCATTCAGAAGAATACCGACAGCAAGGTGGAACTGGGCGAATTTCCCTTCGTGGATGTCTATGCCAACATGAAGTTGAAGGGTGTGCGCTTCTTCGTGATGATGAGCAACATGCTTGACAGCTCAGGCAACAGACGCTACTTCACCACACCCCACTACCCGATGAACGGACGTGTGATGCACATGGGTGTCTCGTGGCCCTTCTTCAACTAAACGAATTAAACAAGCAGCAGGCCCGCTGCGACACAAACACCATAAATAAAGATATTGCGCGCTGTATCTCCCAAACAGATATTCAGCGCCTTTCCTCTGTCTATCCGCTTGATCTTCAAATAGGTATATACATGGAAGATGAGATAGACAAAGGGGAGGAAGAATGCCAGCGGATGACCGTTCATAAAGAAGGTGAAACCCAGGATGATGGCGCCGATGCCCACACCCAGATAACACTGCAAGGCACCCTTGGCACCGATGCGCACCACGAGCGTGTTCTTGCCCGCCTCACGATCGGTATCGCGGTCGCGGAAATTATTCACCAGCAGCAGGGCGTCGATCACCAAACCACAGGCCACAGAGGCGAGGAACACCTCCCAGGTAACGGTGTGATACTGCACATAATAGGTGATGCAGACGGGTACGATGCCGAAGAACACCAGCACCAGCACATCGCCCAGACCCATATACGACAGATGGGTGGTATAGAGGAAGCAGAACACGATGCAGACGAGGCCGATGAGGATCATCTCCAACCCGCCCCAATAGACGAGGGGAAGACCGATGAGACAAGCCAAGCAGGTGGTACCCGCAATGGCCTTCTTCATGGAATCGAGCTTCACCCACCCCATCGCACAAGCACGACGGGGACCGATGCGCGTCTCGACATCATCGGTGCCGTTGGCAAAATCGAAGAAGTCGTTGATGAAATTCGCATTGATCTGCATGACAAAGGCGAAGAGCAGGCATAAAAGGGCTGCCACCCAACTGAAAACATCTTCGCCATACATCTCCGCATCGACATAAGCCAGCGCCACACCAATCATTACGGGAACGGCTGCGCCAGACAGCGTCTTAGGACGGGCAGCCAGAAGCCAAGCTTTCATGGAATTGGTCTCGATTCTCTTATCTTCCATCATATGTTTTAAGTTATTTCCGTGCAAAGATACGAAATAATTCATAATTCATAATGCATAATTCATAATTTTTTTTTATCTTTGCATCAAAATACAAAGATATCTATGATTGCTAACAGCCCAAGCCTCGATCTGGTGGAGTTTGTCGAGACGCAGATTCTACCCCGTTACGCTAACTTCGACCGTGCCCACAATCTGGAGCATGTCACCCGTGTGATCCGTCGTTCGATGGAGATGGTGAAGACGACAGGAGCAGACATCAATATGGCCTACGTCATTGCTGCCTATCACGACTTAGGAATGTCGGGCCCCAGAGCCGTTCACCACATGACGGGCGGAAAGATTCTTGCCAACGATGCCAGGTTGAAGAAATGGTTCTCACCCGAACAGATCAAGATCATGAAGGAGGCGGTGGAGGATCATCGCGCCTCAGCCAGTCATTCGCCCAGAAGTCTCTATGGGAAGATTGTGGCGGAGGCAGACAGGGATATCAGCGTGGAGATCGTTATCCGTCGCACCATCCAGTATGGGCTGGGTAACTATCCACAGCTGGACAAAGAGGGGCACTGGAAGCGCTTCAAGCAGCATCTGGACGAGAAATATTCGGTGAACGGGTATATCCGATTGTGGCTTCCCCACTCGCCTAACGAACAGAATCTCAATGAGTTGCGCCAATTGATTGCCAACCCACCGAAGCTCCGCGAGACCTTTGAGAAGTATTTCGCAGAAGAGACTAAGACTACCTGAGATACATCCAATAGATATATCCCAACACAGCCACCAACACGATCAGTACGATGGAACGTACGAGGCATGTGGTGACCTTCTTGATGATCAGGAAGGCCACGATGATGGCCACCAGAATAAAAATATAATAACCGATATTCTCCATAATCAGAACATTTTCTTGAAAGCAGTTGGTAAGGGCGTCTCAAACTCCATGGGCTCACCCGTCACCGGATGATGGAAGCAGAGCAGCCAGGCATGCAGACAAAGGCGGTGCAAGGGGTCGTCGCCATTGCCGTATTTCGGATCACCACAGACAGGATGGCCCATATCAGCAGAATGCACGCGGATCTGGTTCTTACGACCCGTCTCCAACTTGAACTCCACGAGGGAATGGTCAGCAGTACGGGCCAGCACGTGGTAATGGGTGATGGCGTATTTGCCCCCGTTATCGACGGGCGAGGAATAGGTCACGTAAGCCTTGTTGTCCTTCAGCCAGTTCTCGATGGTACCGTCGTCTTCTGCAATCTCTCCCGAGCAGACAGCCACATAGCGACGATCGTAGACGATCTCGTGCCAGTTGTGTTCGAGGATCTGCTCCGTCTCCATATCCTTCGCATAGACCATCAGTCCGCTCGTGTCGCGATCCAGACGATGGACCACATGCGCCGTGCATTTCTGACGCGACTTCTTGAAATAGTCGTCGAGCACACTCTTCACGTTCAGCGTCGAGTGGCCAGCAGCCATCGAGAGAATACCCTCGGCCTTCTCGACAACGATCAGCCAACGGTCTTCATACACGATCTTCACCCAACGGCTCTTGAAACCCCGCTGGTTGCGCTTGGTCTTGCTCACGGCAATCTTCATGCCCTTCTCCAAAGGGAAATCAAACTGCGACACCGTCTTTCCGTCGACCTTGATGCCCCGTCCCTGCAGTGTGGCCTTGATCTTCGACTTCGACTGAGGCACATTCGCCAACAGCCACTCGAGCAGCGGCATCGGCTCGGAGACCACGAAATGGTCGTACTCTCCCTCACGATTATATCCTGCGTTGTATCTCATATCTGCTGATTTTGGGTGCAAAGTTACGTATTTTTATTGAACATTGAACATTGGAAATGGAAAAATATGCAGGCGGCAGCAAATTTTTCACTATTCACTATCCACTATTCACTATTTTTTTGTACCTTTGCACCCTCATTCAGTTGTATATATATAATAAGGTATAAGGAAGAGATGATTACAGTCACAAATCTGGCTATCCAATTCGGAAAGAAGGTTCTCTATAAGGACGTGAACCTGAAGTTTACAAGTGGAAACATTTACGGCATCATCGGTGCCAACGGTGCGGGCAAGTCAACACTGCTGCGCGCCATCAGCGGAGAATTAGAACCCAACAAAGGATCGGTGGAGATGCTGCCTGGCGAGCGTATGAGCGTGCTGGAGCAGGACCACTTCAAATACGACGCCTTTACGGTGATGGACACCGTGCTGATGGGACATAAGCCCATGTGGGACAATATGAAGGAGCGTGAGGCTCTGTACAGCAAACCCGAGATGACCGAGGAAGACGGTGTGAAAGCTGCCGAACTGGAGATGGCCTTTGCCGAGATGAACGGCTACGAGGCTGAGAGCGAGGCTGCACAGCTGTTGCAGAACCTGGGCGTCGGCGAGGGACAGCACTATAAGCAGATGTCGGACATCTCGAACAACGAGAAGGTGCGCGTGATGCTGGCCAAGGCGCTGTTCGGACATCCCGATAACCTGTTGCTCGACGAGCCTACCAACGACCTTGACCTCGACACCGTGCAGTGGTTGGAGGAGTATCTCTCGAATCTGGAGCAGTGTGTGCTTGTGGTGTCTCACGACCGTCACTTCCTGGATGCCGTCTCCACACAGACCGTAGATATCGACTTCGGTAAGGTGACGCTCTTCTCGGGTAACTACTCGTTCTGGTATGAGAGTTCGCAGCTGGCGCTGCGTCAGGCCCAGAACCAGAAGATGAAGGCTGAGGAGAAGCGCAAGCAGCTGGAGGAGTTCATCCGCAGATTCTCTGCCAATGTGGCAAAGTCGAAGCAGACAACCTCACGTAAGAAGATGCTGGAGAAGCTGAATGTGGAGGAGATCACGCCCTCGACACGTAAGTATCCGGGCATCATCTTCTCGATGGAGCGCGAGCCTGGCACACAGATTCTCGAGGTAGAGGGTCTGAAGGCTGTAGACCAGGATGGCACCGTATTGTTCGACAACGTGAACTTCACCATCGAGAAAGGTCAGAAGACTGTATTTTTGAGTCACAATCCCAAGGCGATGACGGCACTGTTTGAGATCATCAACGGCAACCGTGAGGCTGATGCAGGCACCTATAAGTGGGGTGTGACCATCACCACCGCCTATCTCCCACTCGACAACACATCGTTCTTCCAGAGCGAGATGAACCTCGTGGACTGGCTCTCGCAGTGGGGTCCGGGTAATGAGGTGACGATGAAGTCGTTCCTGGGACGTATGCTCTTCAAGGATGAGGATATCCAGAAGAAGGTGTGCGTGCTCTCCGGAGGTGAGAAGATGCGTTGTATGATTGCCAGGATGCAGTTGAAGAATGCCAACTGCCTGATTCTGGATACGCCCACGAACCACCTCGACCTTGAGAGTATCCAGGCGTTCAACAACAACCTGATACAGTTTAAGGGTAATATCATCTTCGCTTCGCACGACCATGAGTTTATCAATACGGTGGCTGATCGCATCATCGAGCTGACACCGAAGGGTACCATCGACAAGCTGATGACCTATGATGACTATATCTACGACGAGGCCATCAAGGAGCAAAAAGCCAAGATGTATGCCTAATGGCACACTTTTTGCTGATAGATCAATAAAGATTAAACAACGCTATTATGACAGAAAAAGATATGAATATCGAGGAAGAAGAGATTCTGAATGAGAATCCTTCCGAAGAAACTGACAATCAGGCAGAAGAGTCAGAGAACGCTGAGAACTCAGAAAACCACGAGGAATCCGAAAACGCTGAGGAGTCAGAGGAACAAGATCCTCTGGAGAAGGCGCTGGCTGAGAATGCCGAACTGAAAGACAAGTGGCTCCGCTCTGTGGCAGAGTTTGAGAACTATCGCAAACGTACACTGAAGGAGCGTGCAGAACTGATCCTGAACGGTGGTGAGAAGTTTATCACTGCCATCCTGCCCGTGCTCGACGATATGGAGCGCGCCATCGAGAATGGTGCAAAGACCGATGACCCCGCTGTGCTGCGTGAGGGTATGGAACTGATCTATCAGAAGTTCATGAAGACCCTCGAGGCGCAAGGCGTCAATAAGATCGAGACCGAGAATGCCGACTTCGACACCGACGTACACGAGGCTGTGGCAATGGTTCCCGGTATGGGCGACGATAAGAAGGGTAAGGTGATTGACTGTCTGCAGCAGGGTTATAAACTGAATGATAAGGTCATTCGGCATGCGAAAGTAGCCGTAGGGCAATGAATAGTGAATAGTGAAAAGTGAATAGTGAATAATGGCACAGAAACGAGATTATTATGAGGTGCTTGGGGTCGATAAGACCGCCTCGGAAGACGAGATAAAGAAAGCCTATCGAAAGATAGCCATCAAGTACCACCCCGACCGTAATCCTGGTGACAAGGAGGCTGAGGAGAAATTCAAGGAGGCCGCAGAGGCCTATAACGTGCTGCACGACCCGAAGACGCGTCAGCAGTACGACCAGTTTGGCTTTGCAGGTCCTGGTGCCGGAGGTTTCGATTTCAGCGGTTTCGGTGGTGCCTCGATGAATATGGACGATATCTTCTCGATGTTCGGCGACATCTTCGGAGGTCACGGCTTTGGTGGCTTCGGAGGCGGTGCCCGTCGTCCGCAGCAGCATCGTGGCAGCGACCTGCGTCTGAAAGTGAAACTGACGTTGGAGGAGATCAACAAGGGCGTCACCAAGAAGTTCAAGGTGCGCAAGGATATCGCCTGCCCTCATTGCAGCGGTTCGGGCGCAGAAGCCGGCAGCGGCAAGGAGCAGTGTGCCACCTGTCACGGTAGCGGTGTCATCACCCACACCACACAGAGCATCTTCGGCATGATGCAGCAGCAGAGTGTTTGTCCCACCTGTCACGGAGAAGGTCAGGTGATCAAGAACAAGTGTAAGCACTGTGGCGGTACTGGTGTCGAGAAAGGCGAGGAAGTGGTGGAGATCAACATCCCCGCAGGTGTGGCAGAAGGTATGGTGGTGAATGTGCCTGGTAAAGGAAATGCAGGCAGACACAACGGTATCGCTGGCGACATACAGGTGTTCATCGAAGAAGCTGAGAACGATACCTTCATCCGCGATGGCAACGACCTGATCTATAACCTGCTGCTCGACTTCCCCACAGCTGCCTTAGGTGGTGAGGTGGAAGTGCCCACAATCGACGGTACGAAACTGAAGGTGAAGTTGGAGAACGGTACGCAGCCTGGTAAGACCCTCCGTCTGAGAGGTAAAGGACTGCCCGCAGTTCAGGGCTATGGTTCGGGCAAGGGCGATCTGGTGGTGAATATCAGCGTGTACGTCCCGAAGACACTCAGTCGTGAGGAGAAGGAGCTGGTGGAGAAATTCAAGAACTCCGACAACTTCAAGGGCGACAAGCAGACGAAGGATTCTATCTTCCAGCGCTTTAAGAATTATTTCAATTGATAATGGACTATCAAGAGACCTGTAACTATCTGTTCACGCAGGTGCCGATGTTTGAGAAACAAGGCGTCAGCGGCTACAAGGAAGGCTTGGAGAATACCCATGCGCTCGATGAGCACTTCGGCCATCCGCACAAGGATTTCCGTAGTATCCACATTGCGGGTACCAACGGAAAGGGTTCCTGTGCGCACACCATCGCAGCCATCCTTCAGCAGTGCGGATACAAGGTAGGTCTCTATACCTCTCCCCATTTAGTGGACTTCCGCGAACGCATCCGCATCAACGGACAGCCCATCCCCGAGAGCTATGTCGTTGACTTCGTGGAAGACGAGCGGATGTTCTTTGAACCTCTGCATCCTACGTTCTTTGAACTGACAACAGCGATGGCCTTCAAATATTTCAGTGAGATGAACGTCGACATCGCTGTCATCGAGGTAGGCCTTGGTGGCAGACTCGACTGCACGAACATCATCACCCCTATCCTATCGGTCATCACCAACATCAGTATGGATCATACGCAGCTGTTGGGCAATTCGCTCGAACAGATTGCGATAGAGAAGGCCGGTATCATCAAACCGGGTGTGCCCGTCATCATCGGTGAGGCACTGCCAGAGACAAGACCGATCTTCGAGGCGATGGCGGAAGAGAATAAGGCGCCCATCATCTTTGCAGAAGACCAGCCCGAGGTGCTGCATGCAGAACAGCACTATTCACAGATGGCCTACGACACCCGTAATTATGGCAAGATTATTGGCGAGCTCTGCGGAAGCTATCAGGAGAAGAATGCCAACACCATCCTCTGTGCCATCAGGAAACTGGAGGATATGGGCTATATGTACCGCTTCACCGACGATTCGAAGGACCCCAAGAAGGGATTCGAGATTATGGCAGGCTTCAAGACCGTCTGTGCGACAACGGGATTGAAGGGACGCTGGCAGATCGTCAGCACTTCACCCACTGTGATCTGTGATACAGGTCACAACACCGCAGGCTGGGGGTATCTGAGCCGACAGCTGAACGAGGTGGAATGCAAGAATATGTACATCGTCTTCGGTGTGGTAGAGGACAAAGATGTCGATGGCATCATGGCCCTGCTGCCGAAACAAGCTACCTATTTCTTTACGAAGGCCCACAACAAACGCGCCCTTTCGGAGGGTGTGCTCCAGATCATGGGTCAGCAGTTGGGACTGAAAGGTAAAGCTTATCCCAGTGTCGCAGAAGCCTACGCTGCTGCAAAAGCAAAGGCGGGAAAAGAGGATTTTGTGTTTATCGGAGGTAGCAGTTATGTAGTTGCAGACTTCCTAACAAACTGCGTTTAGGTTTTTTTAATATATCCACAACATTTTTTTCGTCGATTCCTTTGCCCAATTGGAATTTTTTCTGTTACTTTGCAAAAAATAGTTTGTAACTAAAAACATTTCAATTATGGCAACAACAGAAAATGCGAATTTGTGTGGTCTGAAGAGAGAAAACTTCCAGACC